>Ga0209749_1000042_pt1 | contig 243757 bp, 233 predicted proteins | sample EPASupsiteSAE347_FD_187267 | JGI IMG/M metagenome (GOLD analysis project Ga0209749, IMG submission 187267) | Bioremediated contaminated groundwater from EPA Superfund site, New Mexico - Sample SAE3-47 (SPAdes) (version 2) | ecosystem: Environmental > Aquatic > Deep subsurface > Groundwater >... | reverse complement strand
GATGACCTGAAGGAGAAATGGGCATGTCGCCATAGGAGCAATGACGCCCACCGGTTGACTGGCTGACGCATGTGACCATGAAATGAAGGAATAAAGCGATGAGAAAAGTGATTATTTCACAGGTTCTTCCGCTCCGGCGGCTTCAATTGTCGGGGCTCACGTCGCCCCCTCCGCCAGCACAAGCTGTCGGAGCCTCCCCCTCTCGCCCACGGTGTGGGCTGTTTTATGCTCGCGTTCGACTTCGGAACTTTTGCTTATGCAAAAGGCCGAGCTTCCTCGCCTCTCGACGGTTTGCTCCGGGATACCCCGACACCTTCCTAATGACATATTTGGGTTAAAACCAATTTTGAATTTTGAATTGCGAATTGTAAATTTTGGATTTACTTCATCCTTTTGCTTTTGTTTTCTTAGGCTTTTTATCAGAAGGGGATGGGCTCTCTGAAGGAAGTTTATCTGCAATAATTCCGGTTTCTTCAATAACTGCGTTGATGGCCGTCATTAGAAAACTGTTGGCCTGGGCAGGGGTGCAATTCTTTGTTACTTCAAGTGCAATGGCAACCTTGTGCTCTCTGGCTACCGCATAGTAAGTCAGGGATTTTCTCTGTTCTTTATGAATTGTGTTTTCGCTCCCGGTATCAGTGTTATTAACCTGGAAGTAAAATTTTTTGTCTTTTATTTTTGTATTCGATTGCTGTGCTACTTTCTGTGCAAATTTTTCCAGTTCCAGCTTTTCTCCATTCGGCAGGTCAAAATTGGGCGCATCTATTACATTGGATTGTCCCCATCTCCGGGGGTTTCTTTTGTTGTCAACCCATGTAGGTGAGTAAAATCCGTCCCCCTGATGCACATTCACAACGTAGTCAGCTTTTTTGATCAACGACTTTGCAAGATTCACTACTTTCATATCCGGATTTTTGCTGTTGTCCGGTTGATCGAAAAGGCGATTCATATCGCCTCCGGGGCCATACCGTTTCCTTTTTTTAATCGCTATTGTATTTAAACGCGGAACTATTACGAGATTCCCTTTTGTCAATTTGATGTTTGAATATTTTGCTGCTGCTAATGGACATGCCCTTTCATCACCGTGTATGCCTGCAAAAATGAGAAGGGTAGGGCCGGGGTTTTCCCCGTGAATGGTATATACCGTTAACTCCTGGTTGGTTCCGCTGAAGAATTTTTGCACTTTCCTCGATGCTTCCGGTGTTGCACCGGAAGCTGCAGCAACAAACAAAAGCGTAAAAATTAATGACAAAAAAAACATTCTTACGAGACCATCAAAAGATTGTATTAAAACATCGATTCGCCGATAATTTGCCATTTTTCCTGTTCTTTTTTCAGATAAAATATTTTAGAGCTTTCAGTCTTAAAATTATCAGAATTGTACTTCTGGTGGAAACGAACAACGGCAATCTTTCCACCGTATTCAGGGGGAATGAAAGCTGCCGGATCCTCAATGGTAACCCGGATGAATTTTTTGTATTTATTAATCTTTTCTTTTTGTTTTTTAAAGGCGGAAAAGTTCAACCCTTCACCGCTTATAAAGTCGTTGGAATAAAGACTCAGATATTTCTTTGTGTTTATGTTTTCCCATGAATGTTTCCAGGAATTCATGAAGGTTTTAATTTCATTCGATAAAACCTCCTGTTTTGCCTTGTCCGATGTTTTTATCCTGCTTACGACTATGATAGGAGTGCCCCTTGGTTTAGTAAATTTCGAGATTTCTTCCAGGGATTTGTTGTCAACAACGATACATCCTTTTGTAGTGGCTATATCTTTCCCGATATTTTTTTCAGGGTCGTGTCCGTGAAGCCAGATGCCGTTCCCTTGTCTGCCTTCTTTTCGTGCCATGAAGTTGGGGTAATTCATGACAAAAGCGCCAAACCCGTATTGCTTGGGCAGATTTTTTCCCGGAATGAACCTCAGAAAGAAAAAGACACCTTCAGGGGTTGCCTCATCTCCAGGTTTTTGTTTGTCTCTGTGATTTGCCCCTGTGAGGCATGGATAACTTTTTACAAGGGTGAAGGAATTATTCAAAAAACGAAAAAGGTAAAGATTTTTCGTATCTTTTTCGCAAATAAGGACGTATTCATTAGCCGTAGTAAAAATAAGGGGGGAGGGAATTGTATCGGAATCGAACTGAACCGGTGGTGTAAGCGACTGGGCAGGCGCTTTAACCGCGGTCTCGGCCGGCTTGGGTTCGGTTTTTGGCTCCGGCTTGGGCGCGGCTCCTTCTTTCGGTTTTTCGGGTTGCTGAGGGCTTGGGGCATAAACCTTGTCCTGCTTTTCCAGGACAAGAGCCAGCAGTTTCTTTGTTTCCTGCTGTTCCCTGACAAAAAGGATAAGGAATATTATGCTTGTAAAAAAAAGGATGATTGTAATAATGAGGAGTATTTTTGGTGAAAATAAACTTGAAGAGGTCTTTGTTCCTTTCATTTCAGGTTTGGATTCTGATATATTTTTTTGGCGAAACGTATTTTATATGTAACAGACCCTATTTGTCAATAACCAATAACCGAAGGATAACGTACCATATCTTTTATTACCGGCGCAAGATATGATACGTTATCCTTTCGAACAAGCAGCTTGAAAAGTGATGACAGGTAATGCGATACTTTACGCGGTATAATGAGGATTGATATTGATGCAGCTCATACGGCGTGCCGGGTACCCGCTTGCGGGTGCGGGAGGCTCACACGGCCCATGCAGGAAGCAAAGATCCGTTTTGGCCGGGTGCCCGCGCTCTCAAGACCAGACCACGAAGTGATAAACGGTTCCGCGGGCGGCAGGAGGGGGCGACGTGAGCCCCGGTAGGCGAAGCCCTTAGCACGCAAGGCGTGCGGGAGGGGGAGGCTCACACGGCTTTGCCGGTTGAGGGGGCGACGTGAGCCCCGGTAATAGCAAGGAGGTTAAGGGATGACAACGGGAATGACACTGAAGAAGGGGAAATTATCCAATGAGTTATGGAAGACACTTCTCGGCTATTATGAATGGGCAGGCATAGGCCCTGACTATGCAAAGATGAAACGGCAACGATGGACAGGCAATCCTGACATCGTTACGTATATAGCAAAAAAGGATAATAAAGCTGTGGGCTGGATCGTTTACAATACACGCAAGAGTACAATGGAAGAGATTATTGTAAAGAAAAAATTGACAGGAAAGCACAGGGAAGGGGAAATTGCCGATGCACTGGTTGCCGGAGAGAATCTCATTGCAGCAGAGATCCTTAAGGAGGATAAAGAGAAATATCAGTGGATGATCAAATATGGGTTCCGGCCAACACGGTCGTTTACAGAGGAAGGATTTTCTGTGATCAGGATGGATTTGAGCACTTCGGTGCTTCTTCAAAAGCTTCACGGAACAGTACCGGCTGGAATTTACCGGAAAAAGGAGAGGGTAGCCATTGAGAAAGTTCCCGGGACACAAACCGATGTAGAGATTAAAAGAGGGGTTCAGAATGTCATCGACAAACTCGGCGGGCTGAAAAAATTTGTCAAAAAAGGGCAAACAGTTGTCATTAAGCCCAACATCGTGAGCGATCACGGCCTGAAGGATGGCATCTATAAAGGCGGGATCGTGACGGATATCAGGGTCATCAAGGCCCTGGTGGAGATTCTCCTGCCTGTAGCCGGGAGAATAATTATCGGGGAGGGGTCCTCAATTAACCGCAGCGAGACTGCAAAAATGTTTCAGCATTACGGGTATGACAGGCTCGTTGACCTTGATCCCGTAAGGGTGAGCCTCGTTGACCTTAACATGGATAAACAGATCGATAAGCCTGTTCCCGGGGGTAAAAGGATGTTTTCCCGAAAAATACCTTTAACCATTGAAGAAGCGGATGTGATTATCAGCGTTCCGGTCCTGAAGATTCATTTTGCCGCTGTGGCGTCCTTGAGCATAAAACATCTCCAGGGGGCGGTTCCTCCCCTCGAAAAATACATGACGCACTTTTTCGGTCTATGGCAGAATCTTGTGAATATCCACCATCTCATAAAACCAAAACTTATTATCATCGATGGGCTTATTGGCCAGGAGGATTTCGGGCCTATCTCAGGCACCCCGAAGAAGATGGATCTCCTGATCGGGGGAATTAATCCTGTGGCAACAGATGCGGTTGCCATGCGGGTGATGGGCCTTGACCCTGTTGCGTCGCCGCCGGTTTTCCTTGCCTATATGCAGGGAATGGGTCCTGTCGAGGATGAAAAGATCAATATTATAGGTCCCTCTATCGATGAAGTGAGGAGCCCTTTTAAGCAGCCGGAGATTAACGTAAAAAGCGGCAGGGACATTGCCGTTCACGTCGGTTCTGCCTGTTCCGGATGCACGGGTTATCTTCATTTTGTTTTGAGTAAATTGAGAAAGCCTGATCCGAAGGACGAAAGCAGGATGTTGATTGACCGTCCCTTTGACCGGAAGGTTAACATATACCTTGGTCCGGTTAACCAACATGCAATCAATCCGGATGAGACCGATATCTTTATGGGCATCTGCCAGCAGCATAATGCAGAAAAAGGCGCCCATCTGCCCGGGTGTCCACCCCATGCCGAGGCTATTGTAAACGGGATATTCGGTTTATTCCCCGACATAGAAAGGCCCCAGTATGCGGATAAGAGTGAAGAGGCTAAATTGGGCGAGATGCTGCAGGAAATCCTGGCGATGACATGATTTCAGGTTTAGTGATCATTCCCCTTTACTAAAGCTGTCCCATTCACCTCTCTCTTTAAGGACTTCACGGTAAACCTCCAACGCCTTGTTGACTAAAGGCATGCCGCCATAGGGGGCCAACTGGAAAAATACCTCCGCCAATTTTTTGGGGTCGCATCCAACGTTAAGGGCAGCATTCACATGAAGCCTTAATTCTTCTGCTGCACCTAGAGCGGCAAGCATGGCGCAGGCCGCCATCTGACGTTCCGGAAGTGTTAAAACAGTGCGGGAATACAGGTTGCCCGTAATGAACATGGAAAGGTCGTTGGCAAGGTCTCTGTCAAATTTCTTCCATGTGAGATAAGGCGGATCCATTTTGATGCCCTTTCCAAAAAGTTTTTTAGCGGTTTCCTGTGTTCTTTTTTTTATTTCATCATCCATGATGTATGTCCTCCTTTTGATATCGGTGAAATCTTTTAACATGTGTATTTTGCAGTCGTCAATAACAATAAGCTGTTAGCGATTGGTTATAAGCCGTTAGCAGATACAGAAAGTAGTGAATAATTTTCTGTTTACACTGTATCTTGTTTTGCGTACAATTAGAGACAGGATATAAACGGGTATGCTGAATTTCTGCGATTTAATGTGCGAATATGCCGAGCATCCGAAAGAGACAGCGGTGGACGGGGCAGGGAGTTGTAGAACCTTTGTTGCAATTTACTGTGAACTTAAAAAATCTCTTGTTCACAAAAATATGCCCTGTGCCCTGAAAAAGCTGAAGATGCAGAAGGGGAAAATGATAAAGCAATAACCAGGCGCCGAATAGCAATAAACAAGCATTTGTCATTTGTTTTTAATGAGGAGGAACGATGAAAAAGGGATTAATTTTTATAGCGTTGATTGTTCTAATGTTAAGCATGACCGGTTGCGGCTATAATACGATGCAGAGAAACGAAGAGGCCGTGAAAGCGGCATGGGGGGATGTAGAGGCATCGTACCAGAGGAGGAATGACCTTGTACCCAATCTTGTGGAGACGGTCAAGGCTTATGCGAAACATGAAAGAGAAACATTGGAGGCTGTCACGCAGGCGCGGTCAAGGGTTGGAACTGTTCAGGCATCAAAGGATATGATCGGCGACCCCAAAGCGATGGCACAGTTTCAGCAGGCTCAGGCATCAATGAGCGGGGCGCTCTCAAGGCTGCTCCTTGTTGCGGAACGTTATCCGGATCTCAAGGCGAACCAGAATTTTAGGGACCTTCAGAATCAGCTCGAGGGGACAGAAAACAGGATAAACGTGGCCAGAACAAGGTATAACAAGGCAGTGCAGGAATTTAACACCTCCCTGCGCATATTTCCCAATAGCCTTACAAACAGTTTTTTACTTCATCTGACTCCGAAAGAACCTTTCAAGGCCGATCCCGGGGCAGAGAAAGCACCGCAGGTGAAGTTTTAATGCAATGATGAATTAAGAATTAAGAATGAATAATCATAAGACCAAAACTAGAATGAATTATGTTTTCAGGTTTTTGCTCTTTTTCTTTGTTCTACATTCTACATTCTTCATTCTTCATTGCTTTGCGCTTGACGTTCCTTCTCTTCAGGGTTATGTGAACGATTATGCCGACATGATGTCCGCATCAACGAAGGCAAAGATTGAGTCGGAGTTGACGGCTTTTGAAAAGTCCGATTCAACACAGATCGTTATCCTTACCATCCCTTCTCTTCAGGGCGAATCTTTGGAGGATTATTCCATAAAGGTAGTAGAATCGTGGAAGATCGGCCGGAAGGGAAAGGATAACGGGGTCCTGCTTCTTGTGGCAAGCCGGGAGAGGAAGATACGTGTTGAAGTGGGGCGCGGCCTCGAAGGGAAACTTACCGATTTAACTGCCGGGCGAATTGTCGATCTTGTCATAAAACCAAAATTTAAAAGAGGGGAATTTGATGCAGGCTTTGCCGCGGGTATCCATTCCCTCATCGACGCTGCACGCGGAGAATTTAAGGCCGAGCCGAAACGTTCTTCCCAAAGAAGGGGGAGCTTTTTCCCGGTAATCACACTTTTGATCTTCGGGGGTATAGCGCTGTTGTCAATCGGAAAGGCTTCCCGTGTTTTAGGGGGAGCAGCAGGGGCATTAGGCCTTCCTGCTGTTGCATATTTTGTGATAGGACCATCTATTGTTACCATTATCCTTGTTGGTATTGTAGGTTTACTGATGGGAATTTTTCTGCCCATGTTATTATCCGGACTCGGGTCCGGCGGAGGCGGCGGTTACTGGTTCGGCGGCGGCGGTTGGGGCACGGGCAGCGGTGGTGGAAGCGATTTTGGGGACGGTTTTAGCGGCGGCGGCGGTGATTTTGGAGGAGGAGGCTCTTCAGGGGACTGGTAATGAAACTTCATACAAAGTCAGAAAAGTTTTTCACCAAAGATGAAAAAGAGAGAATTAAAAAGACAACAATAGATGCGGAATCACATACGGCAGGTGAGATAGCGGTTGTGGTTGTTGACCATAGCAGCTCTTATGTGGAAGCAGAAATTATCGGTGGTGTTTTTCTCGGGAGTCTTATTTCTTTCATCGTTACAATCGTGTTTTTTCATTCATCCATATGGGTTTATATCCCTTGTTCTTTCCTTTTTTACTTTCCTTCTCATATGTTTTTTAAAAAATATCCTTCTTTGAAAGCAGCTTTTGTCGGAAGAAAGAGGATGCAGAAGGCGGTTAAGGAAAGGGCTTTGAGGGCATTCTACGAAAAAGGTTTGTACAGAACCAAAGACCAAACAGGCGTACTCTTTTTTCTCTCCCTTCTTGAAAGAAAGGTATGGGTGCTCGCCGACAAAGGCATCCACGAAAAGATCACGCAACCCGCATTGAATTCATTTGCCCGTATGGTCTCGAAAGGTATTCGTGAAGGACGTTCCTGTGACGCACTCTGCGAGGCTATTCAGGAAATAGGCGGGCGCCTTGCGAAATATTATCCTGCTGATGCAGGGGATATCGATGAGCTCACCGATGAAGTAATATCAGATTCAGGTGATTAGGATTTAGTCGAATGACCGGATCAATTGCTGACAGCTGTTATATTAAATCTTCATTTCAAGGTTTATCATGTCGCCGCGTTTGAATCCCATTTTGCCGAAGAAATGAAGCAGGTCCCGATCCTTCCAATCAACAAACACATATATCGTGTCAACACCAACCTTTTTGAACATTGAAAACATTTCTTTGAAAAGAAGCCGTGCGATACCCTTTTTCTGGTACTCCTTAATAACGCCAAGCGTATCTATCCATGCCACATTTTCGGGTATGCCGTATTCCCAGCCGCTTGAGGTGCCCAGGATAAATCCGATGACCTTCCCGTTCACCTCTGCGGCCAAAGAAGGCACCCCGGAAGTTTCGGCGTGTTCAAGCCTGATTTCCCAGTATTCCCTTCTTTTTTTACCAAGCAGAACATAATCGATTTCTGCAACCGCATCAAGATCCTTCATTGTTAATATCCTTAATTTTACAGGTTCCATAAGGTCCATATCCCTTATCTCCTTTTATTCAGCTTAGTATTTTTTATATTCCAAGTATAGCAGAGAGAAACTGCTTGTCAAGGCGTTGAGAGGTTTTCTCGTACGATTTGCATGCAATGTTTTGGTTTTTCTCATATTGAGCGGGCAAACCATTGTTGATCCTGCTGTGGTGTACGCTTACAAGTATGCGTTCCTGCCGAAAAAAATATCAAAATATGCATATGAACCGTAACGGTTGGCGATTTATCATTTGCTTTCGTTGATGTAATTTTGTAAATATTGAAGGTCAATCAAACATAATAAGACAATAATCGGATAGGAAAAGAAATGAAAGACATCCTATGTTTGCCGATTGTGCTTTTTGTGGGTATGTCAACACTCGTGTTTGCAGAAACAAAAAAGACAAACAAAAAAATCGATAAAATGAAGAAAAAAACAACTTTCGTATCGGTGCACGGTGCATGGTATGGCGGGTGGTGTTGGAAAAAAATAACGCCTCGCTTGACCTCGGCAGGACACGCTGTTTATACTACAACGCTGACAGGGCTTGGGGAGCGCAGGCATCTTTTAAGCGTCCTCTTTTCAAGTACAGAAGAACACTTGCCCCCGATTGCTCTTTATCTGAACATTGCAGTTTGTATTATATTTTTCAACCGTGATAGTCTTCCAAATATTTCATAGATTTTTTACGGCATTTCGCCGTCCGCTTTGGCCGCATAGGGGTTTTCATGGCTCAAGCGGCTGCGAACAAAGTCGATATCTTTACGCAGACTGTAATAATTGCTGGCCAGATCTTTGGGGAGTCTCATCACAAAGGCTTTACGTTCTATGCCGTCGATCCGCTGGATATACTCATCATACCGTGCGGAATCATAGGTTTGTGATAGCTCCTGCTCAAAGAACTTCAGCTCACCATAAACATTGTCGATCCTGGTTTTCAACCTGTTGAAGCGATACTGAGGTATTACTTTGACGACCGGATAGGCAAAAGCAAAAAATGGCAGCAATAACAAGAACATCCTGTCGATAAATTCTGCCAGCCAGAACGGTAGGTAATGCATCAAAAAAGGAGGGCCTTTTTGAAGAAAACGAACAGCCTCTTTACTCTCCGGCACAATAGGATCTTTGAACGAAGGGAATTCGCCGCGGCGGGCGAAATAGCTTTCCTTCCCGTTGATTTCCTGAGCAGCCTGCATGAACAATATTTGAATCGCGGGATGCATGCGATCATCAATCAACAGGTTGGTCGTCGTGGCTATCAGCTGCATATTCTGGGGAGGAAAATTGCGCACCAGATCAAATCCGCCCATCGGTACCTCTAACTTCTCGATAAACGGCGACAGCCGGCTGTATGCATCTGCCCGTCTGAAGTTAGCCAGGCGGATTTTAGGATCCTTAAGCAAGGCCTGGACATCGGCTGATTCATAACTGTCAACCAGAAACGCGGCATCGATCTCCCCGCGCTGGAGTGCTTGCACGCTCTCGTGTTTGAGCATGGTCAATAAGGTAGCGGTTGGCGCCACACCATTGAGCTTGAGAACGTGCATCGCCTGCATGTGTGTCCCGCTGCCCTCCGGGCCGATGGCAATTTTCATGTTTAAAACACGATGTATATCCTCGTCGTGCTTCATAATATCCTTGCCGCGGTAAAAGAACCACATTGGCTCATAATTGATGCTGCCGAGCGACAGGAGCCCTGATGTGTCGCCAGGCTCGACCGTTCCACCCTGAACAAATGCTGCCTGAACCCGATCTTTACGATCTTTCAGCCGAGCCAGGTTTTCCTGGGCGCCGTGGGTTGTGAACAGCTCAAGTGTAACGCCGTTTTTACGGAAAAACTCAACGTACTTTTTTGCCATCACATTGTAATAAGATCCGGATAACCCAGTGGCCATCAACACATGCTTCGGCGGCGCCGGCTTTGCGAGCCAGATCGCAAGTCCCAGTGCAACAAGCAAGCAGAACAGCAGCGGCCAGGCATCACGCACAAACTCCTGCCAGATCTTCAACTCCTCAACGGTAGTTTCATAAATCGTACCGGCGCCTTTCCGCAAATCTTCCTTTAAAATTCCCATTACCACTTCACCCGCATATTCGCCGCTTTCCCCTGTTATGCCAATAGCCTTGCCTTTGCCGTTTCAGTTTTTTGACCTGCTTATTCTCCCGGTCGTTTTCATGGCTTTTGCATAGTGCGACTGAGAGGAATTTGCTTTTCAGCATATGATACGAATAACACAAGAAAAATAAACTATCAATACGAACGTGCCGATATTATGGTCAAAAATCCGATAATATCTACAAAAATTAATCCCGGTTAATTGCTGCAAACTCGACTTCAGTCAACTATATTTAATTCCTCCTTCAACAAAAAATGATTTACGGCTCAACATTACAAACATGACGCGAATGAGCTTATGAGCTGTGGCAAGGACCGCCTTTTTATAGGGCAAACCTTCATTTCTTCTTTTATAGAAGTAGGTTCTAAAGAGGCCATTATTAATAATAACTTTGGTCGCCATGAGCCAGATCACCCTTCTTAAGTGCCGATTTCCTCTTTTGCTGATCCTGCTTTTCCCTTCGTATTTGCCCGATTGATAGGTTGAAGGATCAAGCCCCGATGCAGCGATCAATTTCTTGTCATTCTCATACATCCCCACCTCTGTACCCATCTCGATGAGGAAGTTCATGGCGGTACTTTCTCCTACACCCTTAATGGAACATAGGATCTCCATATCCTGTTTCATCCTTTCATTTAAGAGGGTCTTGAGCAGCTTCGCTACTTCCTCCATCTGGTTCTGCACATGGATAAGCAACGAGGCTTCTTGCTTTAGAACAAGTTCCTTTGCAGGACTCACAACACCAACGGATGATACTGCGGCCTCCATAAGGGCCTTGGCAGAAGCTTGAGGCTTGTTGCCACGGGACCGGGTCACGAAAATGTCCTCAACAGCAGAGTGGCCGGCTTCTCTGACGGCATGTGCAGAAGGATGCTCAATCAAAAGACGGAGGGTCGCTTTCGTAAAGATCCCCGTCATGTGCTCAAGCTCAGGGAATGTGACTGACAGAATCCTTTTCATGTCTGCCTTCAGAGAGGTTGCGTGATCAGCAAGCTTCTCTCTTCTCCGGGCAAGGTCCCTGAGTTCTGTTGTTAGACAATCAGGTATCCGTGCGGATAAGGCCGCTTGTTCTTGCATTAGGAATTGGGCAATCACGAGGGCATCTTTCCTGTCGGTCTTTGTTTTCCTCAGAGACCGTTTAGAAAACCCATTAATAAGAAGGGGGTTGACAACAACAACCTTGCAGCCGTTTGCGGTAAGGTAGGAAAAAAGAGCAATATGGTAAGAAGCGGTTGATTCCATGCCAAGCAGAAGTGATGTCTTGTCGGCTGGTAAACGAAGGGAAAAATTTTCAAATCCCTGGCGGCTCATTGTGCATGCCAGAGAAAACACCTTTTCTCCTTGTTCTCCTATGCAGCAGGCATCAAACTTTTCTTTCGATACATCGATTCCAACAAAGCAATTCATAACACGCACCTCCTGTGGTAATATAAAAAAACAGGGTTGCCTCCGGCCAATCCTCCTATTATGACAAGGGCTCTTAAAGGCCCAATCAACTTATCATGGCTCCAAGAGGCAGGGGACAGACTGAAAATAAGGGTTCGGCGACCCAGGAAGTTGTAAGTCCCCCTGCTTCTCTTGGGGCAATCTTACCTGCTTATATGATAGTTATACAGGAATTAATGGCAGGAGGAAGTTGTCGACTACAGTTTCACATAAATTAGCATTTGACACCTCAATGAATATCCGCTAATATCCTTGACATATCGTATATCTTGGCACCATTTATCATCATATGGAGGCCACATGAAAGATCCATCCGGAACAAATCAAGAACTACTCGAAGAAATATCCTTATTAAAACAGAGAATCAAAGAACTGGAACAATCAGGGTCAGACCTCAAGCGTGTTGAAGAGAATCTGAAGGAAAGAGAAAAGACGCTTGAGGCATTCTTCAACGTGGTTAATGAAAGCATGGTGTTTATTGACACCAAGGGCACCATACTTTTATCCAATATGGCAGGCGCCCAAGGATTGGGGAAGACCGTCCAGGAGTTTGTGGGCACATGCCTGTATGACTGGTTCCCACCGGATGTAGCACGTCATAGAAAAGAGCAGTATGAGAAAGTTGTTGATACAGGCGAACCGGTTTATTTTCAAGACACCCGGTTGGGGAGATTTTTCGAACAGCATTGCTACCCTGTTTTTGACGAGGAAGGAAACATATCCGGGGTAACCATCTTCGCACAGGAAATCACCTCCCGCAAGCAGGTGGAGGATGCGCTGAAGAAAAGCGAGGAGAAATACCGGACCCTCTTTGAGGAGTCGTTTGACGGCCTCTTTATCACTTCCCCCGGAGGGAAAATACTCGACATGAACAAAAAGGGCATCACGATGTTCGGTTATGACACAAAAGAGGAGATACTTAGTCTCGACTTAGAAAAGGATGTTTATGCAAATCCGTCGGACAGAGAACGGATACTTTCATTGGTAAACGCACAAGGTACCGCCGAATATGAGGTTGTGGTCAAGAAGAAGAACGGCGAAACGATGGTTACGCATTGCTCACTAACGGCAGTTAAGGACGAAAACGGGGTGATTGCTTCATATCGGGGTATAATCCGCGACATCACCGAGCACAAGCGGGCGGAGGAGGAAAGGAAGGCACACATTCATTTTCTGGAAAACTTGGAGCGGATTGATCAGGCGATCAAGCACGAGACGGATGTTGAGCAGATGATGTGGAATATAATCAAGACGGTGTTTTCGATTTTCGACTGTGACCGTGCATGGCTCCTTTATCCATGCGACCCGGATGCGCCGTCGTTCCGCGTACCCGTGGAGATCAGCAGGCCCGAATATCCGGGGGCCAATGTCTTGGATGCGGACGTGCCGATGTCTCCCGGCGAAGCCCGGAATATGCGGGAAGCCCTGGAGTCTGATGAACCGGTGATTTGCACCGCCGGGATGGAAAGACCGGTAGTGACGGCCGAGCAATTTGGCGTTCAGTCCCGGATGTTTATTCCCGTTTATCCCAAGTCGGGTAACCCCTGGTTATTTGGTATGCACCAGTGTTCGTATCCTCGCATCTGGACAAAGGAGGAACAAAATCTTTTTAAGGAAATTGGCCGCCGGATTTCCGACGGACTCAGTAGTGCTCTCTATCTTCGCGAACTGCAAGACAGCGAGGAAAGGTACAGGAACGTGTTTGAACATCATACCGCTGTCAAGTTTCTCATCGATCCGGATACCGGGAGCATCATCGAAGCAAATGAAGCGGCCGTAAATTATTACGGATGGTCGCACGAACAGCTCAAACAGATGAAGATTCAGGAGATCAACGCGCTTTCGCCCGAAGACGTTAAAAAAGAGATGGAAAAGGCCCGCACCAGGAAACGGACTCACTTTGAATTCCGCCATCGGCGGGCTGACGGGTCGATTCGGGATGTGGAGGTGTTCAGCAGCATTATCGAAATAAAGGGAAAAGGTCTCCTCCACTCCATCATTCATGACATCACCGAGCGCAAGCGGGCGGAGGAGGCGCTGCATGAGGCAAATGCGTACAACAGGAGCATGATTGAAACCAGCCTTGATCCGCTGGTGACCATTGGGCCGGATGGCAGGATCATGGACGTGAGTGCAGCGACGGAAGCGGTGACAGGGTATACCCGTAAGGAATTGATCGGCAAAGACTTTTCCGATTATTTCACCGAGCCGGAGAAAGCACGTGCGGGATATGGAAAAGTATTCCGGGAAGGTTCCTTACGGGACTATCCGTTGGAGATTCGACATCGGGACGGGCATGTGACCGCGGTGCTGTACAACGCCTCCGTGTATCGGAATGTCGCTGGGGACATCATGGGAGTTTTTGCGGCGGCGCGCGACATCACCGAGCGTAAAAAAGCAGAAAAAGCACTTCAAAAAAGTGAAGAAAAGTACCGCTCCATCTTCGAAAACGCTGTGGGAGGCATCTTTCAGACAACACCGGAAGGGCGATTCCTCAACATCAATCCATCTTATGCCCGAATGACCGGATACGCATCACCGGAAGAAATGATGGAAAGCATTACAAATATCGACCGGCAAATCTATGTCAATCCCGAGGACCGTCTGCAATTCAAGAGACTCATTGAAGAACGCGGCATCGTTGAAGGCTATGAGGTACAGCATTGCTGTAAAGACGGCTCTACCATCTGGGTATCAATTAATGCCCGTTGTGTGTATGATGAACATGGCATCCCCGTGTGCTACGAGGGTACTTTCGAAGATATTACCCTCCGCAAACTCGCCGAGGAAGAACTGAAACAGACCCTGGAGAAACTGAGAAAATCCTTAGCCGGTACCATACAGGCAATGTCGTTAACGGTTGAGACCCGTGACCCTTATACCGCAGGTCACCAGAAAAAGGTATCAAACCTTGCCCGTGCCATTGCACAGGAGATGGGACTCTCAAAAGATACCGTTGAGAATATCCGCATGGCAGGTATTATTCATGATATCGGAAAGATATCGGTACCCGCTGAAATATTGGCAAAACCCGGCAAAATAACCGGCATAGAAATGAGCCTGATCAAGGTTCACGCACAGTCAGGATATGACATATTAAAAGATGTGGGATTGCCGTATCCCATAGCAGAGATAGTCCTCCAGCACCATGAGAGATTAGATGGTTCAGGCTATCCACAGGGTTTAAAAGGTGACCAAATCCTCCTCGAAGCAAGGATTATTTCTGTGGCCGATGTAATGGAAGCCGTTGCTTCCCACCGTCCCTACAGGCTCGGCTTAGGGATAGAATTAGCCCTTGAGGAGATAGAGAAGAACAAGGGCATACTCTATGACCCGGAAGCGGTGGAGGTGTGTATCAAATTGTTTCGGGAGAAACAATTTGGTTTTGAGTTTTGAGTGTTGAGTTTTGAGTGAAGGGATGAAGGCAGTGAATAGTAAACGCTAAGAGGTGTGGTTACAAAAAGGAACGGGGCGTAAGATGCAGTTATTGAAGAGATCGAAAAGAATAATGTCATCCTCATTGATCCCGTGCGGTGCGGTACAATGAATACGAAAAATAAGATTCCCTTTCGTTCGACATATTCATGGTATCTCTTTGTCCTGATCATCACAACAGTTTTCACCGTTGCCGTCAGTCTCTATTGCCTTAATGCCGGTTGGTTCATCGTTTTTCAGAATCTATTTTATTTCCCCATTATCATTGCCTGTGTTTATTATCTGGGAAAAGGGTTTGTTTTTTCCGTTCTGCTCGCATTATTCTATCTTTCTCTTATTCTTGCCTATACGCCGGATTACACAATCATCCGTGAAGCCATCATCAGGGTTGCAATCTTTGTTATGGTTGCGGGGGTTGCATTGTTCCTGTCCCTGAAACGACAGCGGATAGAAGAAGAGCAAAATCGTGTCCGATCCTGGCAGGAAGGGATAAACCGGATCCTCGGTCTGGTTCTTGAGCCTGTCCCGTTTGACGAGAAGCTGAAGCGCATTACGGATGGCGTTGTTGAGACTTTCGGCGCAGATTTCTGCCGGATATGGATTATCGGGAAAGGAGACCTGTGCAGTGCCGGCTGCATGCATACCGAAGCCTTGGAAGGGCCGCATGTCTGCCATTATCGCGACAAGTGCCTGCACCTGAAAGCCAGTTCGGGCAGGTACACCCATCTTGACGGAAAAGCCCACCGGCGCGTCCCGTTCGGCGCCTACAAAATCGGGCGCATCGCATCCGGGGAAGAGGTAAGATTCCTTACAAACGATGTCCGGCACGATCCGCGTGTCCATGACAATGAATGGGCAAAAAGCCTTGGACTGACGGCATTTGCCGGCTACCGGCTGCAGCCTCCGAATGGCGAAACCCTCGGGGTGCTGGCTCTCTTTTCCAAGTTCGAGATCTCTCCGGATATGGATGCGGTTCTTGAGGGACTGAGCGAGGTCATAGCCCTTGTCATCCAGAAGGATATCGCGGAGCGGGCGCTGAAAGAGAGCGGGGAAGCGCTGATTCGGATTAAAAAGGCCGTAGAAAGCTCCGGTGAGGCCATCGGTATGTCAGATCCTCAGGGGCGCCATTTCTATCATAACAAAGCCTTTCATGATCTGTTTGAATATTCGGTTGAAGAGCTCAACAAGCCGTTGGCACCCATCGTTGTGTATGCAGATCCTGAGGTGGGACGCGAGGTTTTCGAGACCGTTATGCGGGGCGGCCCCTGGACGGGCGAGACCATAATGGCAGCCAAGGGTGGGCGGCGATTCCCGGTTTTTTTACGGGCAGATGCGGTCAAGGATGACAATGGAAACATTATCGGCTTAATTGGTATTCACACAGACATCACCGAGCGCAAAATAGCGGAAGCTGATCTGGTCAGAGAAAAAAATCAACTGAAAAACCTTCTGCATTTGTACCAACATCCCTATATGCAGACGAGAGATCTCGAATCTTTTGTCATTGAGGAATGTATCAAGATAAGCGAAAGCCGGTTAGGTTTTTTTGGATTCATCAATGAAGAGGAAACGGTGATGACGGCCCATTTGTGGTCTGAGAAGGCCATGAAGGGATGCGCGATAGACTTCAAACCGGTGGAGTTTTCTCTCTATCATGCCGGTATCTGGGCCGAAGCGATAAGAGAGCACAAGCCCCTGATCGTAAACGACTACTCAAGGCCCGATCCCCGTAAGAAGGGTTATCCGGAAGGTCATGTGACAATACAACGTCTGATGAGTATTCCCGTTATCAGAGAGGCTAAGGCGGTTGCAATCGCTGCTGTTGCAAATAAAGAACAAGATTACGATGAAGCTGACCTCCTCCATCTGAGCCTGTTTTTAGAAAGCGCCTGGGACATGTTTGAGCGGAAGCGGGCAGAGGAGGTCTTAAACAGCAGCGAAGCCTATTTCCGGTCGCTGATCGAAAATGCCTCCGACATCATAACGATAGTGGACGGCGACGGCATTGTTCGCTACATAAGCCCCTCATTGGAACGCGTGACGGGGTTTGAAACATCAGAGTTGACCGGCCGAAACATCTTTGAGTATGTTCATCCTGATGACGTATATGCCGCAACGGATATCCTTGCCCGCGCAGTTAAAAACCCTGGGATCGCTTTACCTGTAGAACTCCGTATGCGGCATCATGATGGTCCATGGCATATTTTCGAAATCGTTGCTCAGAACTTGCTTCAAAATGAGGCGGTAAAGGGAATTGTCGTCAATTCCCATGACATCACCGAGCGCAGGCAGGCGGAGCAAAGACTAAGCGAAGAAGTGGCCTTGAAGAACTTCTTGCTCGATTTGTTCAAAAAAGCCCCGGCATTGCCGGATAAAGATCTCTACGACTATGTTCTGGACCATGTGGTCCGTGTAACCGACAGCGCCATCGGCTTCTTTCACCTCGTATCCGATGACCAGAAGAACGTTATTCTGACTGCCTGGAACACGGAAGCGCTCAAAAACTGCACGGCATCTTATGCGACTCATTATCCTCTCGAACAGGCAGGCAACTGGGTTGATTGTGTACGCCTCAAACGTCCCGTTCTTTATAATGAATTTTCCATATCTCCCAACCGGAAAGGGCTTCCGGAAGGGCATACCCCCGTAAAACGGTTCATGAGCGTCCCTGTTGTAGAGGGGGATAAAGTCCGGATCATATTTGGTGTGGGCAACAAATCAGAAGAGTACAATGAGCTTGATGCCGTCCGGATCCAAATAGTGGCCAATGACCTGCAGAAGATCATGGCACAACGCCGGGCGGAGGAGGAACTGTCGAACAGCGAGCAGAAGCTCAAAGCCGTCCTTTACGGTTCCCCCATTCCCCAATTTGTCATTGACCGTAACCATCAAGTTGTTTTCTGGAATAATGCGTTGGAAGAAATCACCAGGATCCGGGCATCGGAGGTAATCGGCACAAATAAGCATTGGCAGGCGTTCTATGGTGCCGATAGGCCCTGTCTGGCAGATTTGATGGTTGACGGGGCCATAGAGAGGTTCCCCGAGCTGTATCACGGAAAGTACAGCAGATCGAAGCTTGTGGACGGGGCATATGAGGCTACGGATTATTTTCCCACGCTTGGCGAGGACGGAAAATGGCTCTTCTTCACCGCAGTAGTCATCAGGGATGTCAATGGGCAGGTAATCGGTGCGCTGGAAACCCTGGAAGATGTCACCGAGCGTAAACAGGCCGAGGAAGAGATTTTCACATTATCCATTACCGATCAGCTTACGGGATTGTACAACAGAAGAGGATTTACGACGTTTGCAGATCAGCAGTTGAGATTATCCGACCGGACAAAAAGGGAGATGCTGCTCTTTTTTGCAGACCTCGACAGAATGAAGTGGATTAACGATACATTCGGTCACGAGGAGGGAGATAGGGCGCTCATGGAAGTGGCGGCTATCCTCAGGGAGACCTTCAGATCGGTAGATATTATTGCGCGCATGGGCGGAGATGAGTTCGCTATCCTTGCCGTCGATTCAACTGAGGTAAATTCTGAAATTTTTACGACCCGGTTACAGGAAAAGATTGATGCACATAATCATCAGGAAAACCGGAGATACAACCTTTCCATCAGCATCGGCTGCTCTTGCTATGACCCTGAAAATCCATGTTCTCTTGATGAACTCATGGTGTCCTCTGATAGATTGATGTATGAGCACAAGAGAAGCAAACAAAACTAAGAGTCATTCATCTATGCCCGCTTTCTATCCGTTATACTTGTTTTCCAATTTATGAACTCTGTTTGCTTGTAGATGGCGTTAATATTAGTGTTGACTACAGAAAGTACATGCGGACATCGGTGTTTTGTTCTCCTCAGGTACGCATTATTCGATCCGTAAGGGGATCAACCTCCTCAGCCTGCGCTGCATGCAGGTTCCGGTGGATGAAAAATCCGGGGTGATGAGCCCCCGGGCCATAGAGGCCGTCATCGCCGAAGCGGTGGCCGGTGGGGTTAGGGCGTTCATCGTTGTGCCCAACATGTCCACGACAACGATTGTAACGTTGCATATTAATAAAATGTCATCAACTGAACAGCAAGGAAGTTATCCATGCTTCAGTGCCATCATCTATCTTGTGACCGGCTAACCGGACTTCAGTAAAACAGGATAACCCCCTTGATTCGTAAATAAGTTCCATTTCATGTTTTTTCAGGTTCCCTGTTTACCCGGTAACATTACACTCATTGCTTAAGTGGAGGTTGATGTCCCTGAAGCACAGAGAGCGGAAGGGATATTGACCTCCACAGCGAAAAACATTTTTATCGGTTTATTGATCCTGTAAGTGTAACGCCGGTTTCCTTATGCTGTGATTTGTGAACCGGAAATTCGGCGGCTTTTTCCGTAACTGTCATTGTTGCATATTGTCGTGTAGTGCTGTCATATTATAGACATTACTGCACTTTATTTACGAAAAAACCAAGGTTTTTGCGCACAGCTTATAAGGAGGGTTTATCTTCTCAGCTTCTTATATGTGTTTATTAATGCATTTGTAGATGAATCATGTGATGTTGTTTGTCCGTCATCAGCCATCCCGGAAAGTATCTTTTTTGCGAGTTGCTTTCCCAACTCAACACCCCACTGATCAAAGCTGAAGATATTCCATATTACGCCCTGGACAAAAATTTTATGTTCATACATGGCAATGAGGCTTCCCAATGTTCTTGGCGTTACCTTTCCGAATAACAGTGTGTTGGAAGGCCTGTTGCCCTTGAATATCCTGAATGGAACGAGCCTTTCAATTTCTTCATTTTTTGTCCCTGAACGTTTGAGTTCTTCGTAAACCTCTTCTTCTGTTTTTCCCTTCATGAGGGCTTCCGTTTGGGCAAAAAAATTCGAGAGCAGTATCATGTGGTGTTCACCGATAGGGTTATGGCTTTTGGCAGGGGCAAGGAAGTCGCAGGGAATAAGTCTTGTTCCCTGGTGAATAAGCTGAAAAAAGGCATGCTGTCCGTTTGTCCCGGCTTCACCCCAGATGATAGGGCCCGTCTGACAAGTGACTGCATTCCCCGATCTATCCACAGATTTACCGTTACTCTCCATATTTCCCTGCTGAAAATATGCCGGGAATCTATGGAGGTACTGGTCATACGGGAGAATCGCCTCGGTTTCGGCATTGAAAAAATTATTATACCAGATGCCGATCAGCGCCAGGGTTACAGGTATATTCTTCTCTAATGATGTTTCCCTGAAGTGTTTATCCATGGCATAGGCGCCTTCAAGCAGTTCGACAAAACTTTTGAATCCTATGGTGCATGCGATGGATAACCCTATTGCCGACCAGAGCGAATACCTCCCGCCTACCCAGTCCCAGAACCTGAACATATTTGCCGGGTTTATGCCGAATTTTATTACCTCTTTTTCGTTTGTTGAAATGGCAACAAAGTGATGTTTTATAAATTCATCTTTTTTTGCCGAGTCAAGAAACCATTTTCGTGCAGTATGCGCATTAGTCATTGTTTCCTGTGTGGTAAATGTCTTTGAAGCTATCATAAAAAGCGTTGTTTCCGGTGATGCCTTTTTCAAGTTTTCGGCTATATGCGTTCCGTCAATATTAGAAACGAAGTGCGCCTGTATACCCGGTTTCCAGTAAGGTTTCAATGCTTCGGTGACCATGCGGGGACCCATATCCGAACCACCGATGCCGATATTCACTATGTCGGTAATGGGCTTGCCCGTATAGCCCTTCCACTGTCCCGAGATAACATTTTCCGAAAATCGTTCCATCTGGTTTAATACGGCATTGACCTCCGGCATGACATCCTGTCCTTCCACATAAATCGGGGTATTTGACCGGTTTCGCAAGGCCACATGGAGGACCGCCCTCCCTTCTGTCTCGTTTATCATATCTCCTGTAAACATCTTCTCGACGGCATTGCTTAATTTGCACTCAACGGCAAGCTTATGGAGGAGGCCCATGGTTTCTTCGTTGATGATATTTTTTGAGTAATCTACCGTTATGTCCTCAAAACGAAGAGAAAATTTTTGAAATCTTTCAGGGTCATTCTTAAACATATCCATCATGTGAACCTTTTTCATAACGTCGTAGTGGGATTTAAGCCCCTGCCATGCAGTTGTTAAGGTCGGGTTTATTTTATCGAGCATGTTATGTTTTCCCCCTTGAAAAATATTTTATATAATTTGAAATTGTAACTTTATATCAATTCGCCTTCATTCATATAACTTCGTTATCTCGTCGTCGCGCTCCTCGACGTACTACATGTACGCCTGCGTCCTGGTACCCGCTTGCGGGTGTTCCTTGATGCCCGGGTACCCTCTGGGTGCTATCTTTGAATCCGAATTGGTATTACAAACTCCAATATCCAAATTCCAATTTTTACGGAGTTTATTACTTTGGCTATTGCTTCTCCTTGAGTATTCAACAGCTTTCGAGGACAACAACACTGTGCGGCGCCGAAGGGTAGGCATGCATATCAGTCTTAAGCAGATTTTCGCGTTTTACAATGTCTTCAGGCGACGGCAGTGAAGTATCCAATACCCTGCACCATGCAAATCCCGGAAGTTGCGGCAAAGGCATTTCCGCAGCATCATCGGACATGTTTAATATTATGTGGAGATATTCTTCCCCGGCTCCTGTTGCGCCAAGGGTAAACGCGAGGATTTTCGCTTCCCGATCGTCCCAGGGAGGCTCATTCAGTTTTGTCCCATGCCAGATAATATCCGGCATGAGGTCGCCGTTCTTTTTCTTTCCGGTGAGAAACTTTTTTCGCATGAGCGATGGATGTCTTTTACGAAATGCTATCAGTTCCGAAACAAAACGGATCATATCCCGGTTCTTTTCCGTGAGGTTCCAGTCAAACCAGCTTAGTTCGTTATCCTGGCAATAGCTGTTATTGTTGCCCTGTTGTGTGCGCAAGGCCTCATCTCCGGCAAGCATCATGGGGATTCCCTGGCTGAGAAAAAGTATTGCCATAAAATTTTTCACCTGTTGTTTCCGGAACAATAGAATAGTCGGATCATCTGTTTCTCCCTCGAAACCGCAGTTCCAGCTCAGGTTATCGTTCATGCCGTCCAGGTTGTTTTCCCCGTTTGCCTCATTATGCTTTATGTTATGGCTGACAAGATCGTATAATGTAAACCCGTCATGACAGGTGATAAAATTGATGCTGTTCGTGGGCAGGCGGCCTTCATGCTCATAAAAATCGCTGCTTCCTCCTATACGGGTGGCAACTTCACCGATAAGCCCTTTTTCTCCGCGAACAAAACGACGGATTACATCACGGTATCTCCCGTTCCATTCCTTCCAGCGAAATCCCGGAAACTCGCCGACGTTATATAACCCGGCAGCGTCCCATGCTTCTGCGATAATATAAGAGTGAACCAAAATATCCGACAGTTCGATATTCCATGCCGCAGGCGCATGTTCAACGGGATTTCCGTTTTCGCCGCGTATGAGCACGCTTGCAAGGTCGAAACGGAAACCGTCAACATGCATCTCTCGAACCCAGTATTCAAGGCAATCTATGAGAAATCTGCACACAAGGGGGTGGTTGCAGTTCAATGTATTTCCGCAACAGGTATAATCACGGTAGATACTCCGGTCATCAGGATCAAGGTGGTACGCGACGTCGTTGCCGAGCCCCTTGAAATTGATGGTAGGTCCGTCGGCGCCGCCTTCTGCCGTATGATTAAAGACCACATCAAGAATTACGCCGATATCTGCACGGTGCAGCGCCTTTATCATGTCCCGGAACTCCCGGCGGTGAGTTCCATGTTCCGGCGTAATACAATAACCCGGATGCGGTGAAAAAAAACTGTGCGTATTATAACCCCAGTAATTCTTCAATCCGAGGCTTGCAACACCCTCGGGAACAGCCTGCTCATCAAAGGCCATGACAGGCATAAGCTCAATATGTGTTATACCCAGTGTTTTTAAGTAGGGAATTTTTTCCGTAATACCGATAAATGTTCCGGGATGTGTTGCTTGTGATGAAGGGTGTTTGGTGAAACCCCCGACATGCATTTCGTAAATAACCATAGTTTGAGAATAGCGACTGACAGGTTTATCTCCTTCCCAGTCATAGTCATCATCGTGAGGTATAACGCACCGCATGGAGAACCTGCAGTTATCCCCCGGTTGGCTTGCATGTTTCCGGTTCCACAACGTTTGGGTAACAGCACGTGCATAGGGGTCGAGGAGTACCTTTTTTCCATCAAAACGGAAACCGGTTCTGCAGGTGTCGCATGACCCTTCAATGCGCCAGGCATAATGGGCGCCGCCACCTAAGCTTTCTACAAAAACATGCCAGAAGTAAAATGTCCGGTTAGTATCAGGGTCAAGTTGAATAACCTCGAAGGGCTCAGGACTATCGGCACACTCAAAAAGCAGCAGCTCTGCAGAAGTTGCATAGCCGCTGGCAATGGAAAAATTGACTCCGTCAGGGGCAACTGTAGCCCCATGAGGATACCACCAGCCCGGACGGATTTTATGTTTCATAAGCACCTGCCTCAAGGCGTCATAATATAGCTGAACGGCGAAGAAAGCTGTTGGGATATGAGTTCCCTGGAGACTGAGGAAATGAGCCATTTCAGCAGAGAAAAGGGGCGCTTGCCGTAAACAAGCACCGGTTTCCCTTTTATATTCAAGGTATTTTTCATATCATCCACCGTATCGTAGAATGTGCCTATCCGGTCTATGAGTTTCAAATCCTTTGCCTGTTGTCCCAGATATATCCTTCCATCGGACAATTTTTTTGCAGAGTCCATCGGTATTTTTCTTTCAGCAGCGACGGTATTGATAAATTGTGCATGAATGGTATTAAGTATTTCCTGGAAGTATTTCCTTTCTTCCTCGTTCATCTTTCTGAAGGGCGATCCCACGTCTTTAAAATTACCTGCCTTCATTGTATTGGGTTGTATACCAACCTTCTTCAGGAGGTCTTCAATAACCACCTGTTCCATAATGACCCCGATACTGCCTGTGATTGTTGAAGGCATTGCGTAGATCTTTTCACCTGCCGCGGCAATGTAATAACCACCGGAGGCGCATACCGTGCCCATGGAGATGAACACCTTCTTCTTTTCTCTGAGTTTTTTTACCTCTTCAAATATTTCCTGGCTTGGCGCAACTGAGCCGCCGGGAGAGTTTATCCTTAAAATTACCCCTTTAATGGTCTCATCTTCTTTAAATTTTACGATATCTTCCATAATATCCTTAGAATCCGCGATAACCCCTTCAATCTCAACTATGCCGATCTTCTCGCCGAAGGTCCTGCCGGAAATCCCTATAGCGAGGGATATAAAGAAGCTGATTATTATTATGATGAATATTACCAGAAAGGCTGTCTTTATTTTTGAACGTCCCATGTTTTCTCCTTGTATTCCCCGTTGCGCGTTGCGAGCTGCGCGTTGCGAGTTTCATTATCTCTCCTCTTCAACACTATCTTCCCGAATGGTTTTCTCTGCGAAATCGTTGCAACCTTTGTCTTGGTCAGTTCGAGCATCCCGAGTACTGTTGCGATTTTTTCAGCGTGTTCTGCCTGTTCTCTTATATTCCACACGAAAAGCCCCGCCGAATCGAGTACGGTTTTCAGCATTACCAATTTTTCTTCCAGCGTGGGTTTAATCTCTCTGATAATTATGAATTTCTCTTCCCTGTTTTTTATCAGCTCGAAGAAAACATTGCAGAGATGGAGTAAGTCAAAATCCGTATCGCCGTCGATAGATTTCTGTTCCCTGCAAAAGGTATCCCTGGAAAGCAGAGGAAGACCATCGATCTTTTCCGCCATACTCCGTATTTTCTCATATTCTATAATTCTTTCAACAAGTTCTTCCCTTGGATCATATTCATTATCTGCTTCGCGTGCGGGAAGGAGCATTTTTGATTTTATGTAAATGAGGAGCGATGCCATATCGATGAAATCTTCAGCAATTTTCAGATTTATTTCACGGACAAAATCTACATATTCAAGAAACCTTTCTGTGATAAGAGAGAGGGAGATATCCCAGATGCTTACCTTGTTTTTTTTGATAAGGTTAACAAGGACGGAGAGGGGTCCTTCATAGCACTCGATTTTAACTTCCGGCGATAGAACCGGGAGGCTCATTCCGTTCCTCTGCCTGTTGTATCGGGGCTATAATTTTCCTCCACAATGATGCTGTTTTTTGTAACATAATCCCTTATAAAACCTGCTTCGTCATCTTTTGTTTTTAAGTTCAGATCTATTTTTGCTTCTTTCAGATGGTCAAGAATTTCTTTATATACAGGACCTTCCTTGATGCCCATATGTTTGAGATCGGTCCCTGTCAGGAGAGGTTTATAGGAATCTTTATAGGCAATATAGTTGGATATGGATTTTTTTATCTCCTCCGACCTTGTCTTTGACATTATAAAAAGTTTTGCCTCCAAGGAAAGGGGTTCAAGCTGTTTGTAAATTTCGCTCTTTTTCATCATCTGTAGGCCGACGGCAAATTTGAGCATTGTTTCTCCTATATTTTTGACATTTTCAATGAGTCGTTTATTGAAAGTTTCTGTCGTCTCTGTTTTTCTGCAGAACTCAAGGATATCTTCTTCTTTTATATGGTCTACAAGGCCCAGGATATAAAACTGGATTCTGTCGCAGGGCTTTCCGCTATAGAGCAATTCGTACCATTTCAATACATCATACATACGGGTGAACAACTTCTCTTTTTCTTTATCAAACATGAGGGCAATATATATGAACCGCAGCAGGTCAAGTTCCTGCAGTCTCTTCAGGATTTTTTCAGGGCTGTCTTCCATAAGGATAAGGATCAGCTCGGTCCATATCCTTTTACCCTTTATTTTTGAGAGAAAATTCATTTTTATGGCATTTTTTATGAGATTAAGCGTGTGTTTCCCGAGGTGAAAACCAAACCTGTGCTCAAACCGTATTGCCCTGAAAACCCTTGTAGGGTCTTCAACGAAACTCAGACTGTGCATTACCCTGATAATCCTTTCTTTTATGTCTCTCTGGGCGCCGAAGAAATCGAGTAACTGTCCGAAGGTATTTTTATTGAGGGCTATGGCAAGCGTGTTTATGGTAAAATCCCTCCGGTGCAGATCGAGTTTGAGCGAGCTGTGTTCCACAGTCGGGAGCGCAGCCGGCGCTTTATAATATTCAAGCCTGGCTGTCGCAATATCTATTTTAAATCCGTCCGGATAGATTACCTTTGCTGTCGCAAACTCTTTATGCGGCCTGACTTTCACCTTGAACATCTCTGCCATTGCTTCGGCAAATATGATTCCATCACCTTCAATGACGATATCGATATCATAATTATCATTTCGTAAAAGGAGGTCCCTTACAAAACCGCCGACAAGGTAGGCGTGGTAGCCCATCTTATCGGCGAGGTTACCTATTTCGGTGAGTTTTTTCAGCGTTTCCCTGTCCAGCCTTTCTTCCATGAGTTTTTTTACGTTTTTACGTTTTTCGTACATATCGTGAAATTCAAGTTTACCAAGGACTGCTTTAGTGATTTCATCCTCCAGTATCCTCAGGAGGTCTGTTCTGGTAATTGCGCCTACCAGTTTCCCTTCTTTTGTAACGGGGAGAAATCTCTGGTTATTCCCTATGAGAAATTCCTTTACCTTCTCGATAGAGTCCTCCGGTTTGACCGTTGAAGATTCGGTAGAAGACATGTATTCCTTTACGGGTATGTTCTCCAGCTTGTGGAATGCCGCCTTTTCCACGATTTGTTTTGTAATTACACCTACAACCTTTTCATTCGATACAACGGGAAGGGCGTTTATGTTGTATTTGACCATAATGCTCTTTGCTTCAGCAATAGGGCATTCGGCATCAACGGATTTAACCGGGAAGAACATGATATCCCTTGCCTTCCAAAGAGGTTTGATATTGTATTTAAGTATCCGTACGAGCTTATCCTTGGCTTCTATGATGGTCATATCCTTTACCGTGGAAGATGCGGCTTCTTTGTGTCCTCCGCCTCCGAAGAGAGAGAGGATATATCCGGCATCAACTTCTGCTATCCTGCTCCTCCCGATGATATAAACCCTGTCTTCCATCCTGAAAAGGGCAAAAACAACATTGATGTTTTCCATATCACGGAATTTATGGACCACCACAGCAAGGTCACCTACATATTCTTCTGTTGAACCCTCGGTAATAACTATGTCTATACCGTTTATGTTATAGATTGAAGCGTTGCCGATAAGGTCGTTCAGAAGGAATACCTGCTCCGGCGTCAATTCTTTTACGAGCATGTCTGCAACGATATTTACGTTTGCGCCCTTTGAGAGCAGATAGGATGCGGCTGCGAAATCTTCTGTTGTGGTGGATGGAAAGAGAAAACTTCCCGTTTCCTCATATATTCCGAGCATCATCACCGTTGCCTCTTCAGGGGATATTGTTATGCCGCGTTCTTTGATTATGGATATCAGAATTGAGACTGTTGAACCTGCATGTTTTATAAATTCCATATCCCCCTTAATATCGTCACCTGTTGGGGGGTGGTGGTCATATATATGTATTTTGGCTTTCCCCGCCTCCACAACCTTTGCGAACTCACCTATTCTTTTCTTTTGCCTTGTGTCGACGAGGATCAGTGTGTCTATTGCATCGTAATCTATGCGTTTCGTTTTCTCAATATCGAATATATAAAGGGTGGAGTGGATAAGGAATTCTCTCAGTGTTTTTTCCTGTGAGCCGGGAAATGTGAGTATTGCGTCAGGATATAGTTTCTTTGCCGCAACCATGGAAGAGAGGGAATCGAAATCAGCGTTGTTATGGGAGGTAATTACCTTCATGTAAGATACAGTTTAGCATAATTGTGTAATAGTTTTATTAAGAAATATAAGGGCATTTCTGTCCTGTTTTTGTGAAGGCGCAATTTTTTTCGCAAGGCTCTATTCGTACAGTGACATCACTTCCGGATATGGCCGAAGAAATATCCTTTTCTATAGCCGAGATAACCTTATGTGCGTTTATAAATGAAATGTGTTCAGGCATGATCAAATGCACGTCTACAAACTGTTTTCTTCCTGCTGTCCTCGTCCTGATATCCTTGAAATTGCAATAGGAATTGACGTGCTTTGCGAGAATTTTCAGGACATCCATCTGCCCTGCTTCCCCTATTGATGCGTCAAGGAGTTTCATAAATGCTTCTTTCAGGAGACGGACAGAGGGGATAAAAACTATTACGCTTACCAGAAGTGTTGCTACGGGGTCGATGTAGTTTGCTATCGCAAAAAAACCTGCCCGGGTTACAGCAATATATATGGTGAATGACAGGGTAATGGCAAGGGAGATATACCCTTCAAGACGGAAGTGAATCCCTTCAGCCTTCAATGCCGGTGAAGCACTCTTTTTTGCGAGTTTCAGGATGAAGGCAGCCCCCAGGAAATTGATTACGACGCCAAGAAAACTGCATATTAAGCCGATAGCCGGGGATTTGATCTCATCAATATTGAAAATATTCATAATCGCTTCAAACGACATGGACAATGCGAGGCCGATCAGTACTGCCCCTTCTATTAATTCACAGACGTTTTCAACTTTGCCGTAGCCGTAGTTGTGGAAAAAGTCGGCAGGCTTGTCGGCCATTTTTATTGCGTAGTAGAGGATGATTGAAACGCCCAGGGCAACGCATGATATCCCCAAATCAGCCGCTATTGCGAGGGAATTGACTACGATCATGGCAATAACTTTTATTGCGCAGAGAACGACATTAGAAAAAAGGCTTACCTTTACGGCAAGCATCATGTCTTTCTTAAGACTCATTTTTTTATTATATACCAAATTGATGCTGATGGCAAAAAACAGTTAAACCCGTATTTTCCATAGGATGAGCACTTGTGTCGGGATGTCGGCAGCATCTTTAAAGTACGGTGTGTTATTTTTGTTGCTCAGCCTCTCGGATGGAATTTTTTGTGAACTTCCTTCAACCTTTTCTTGTCAACGTGTGTATATATCTGTGTTGTTGAAATGTCTTCATGCCCGAGGAGCACCTGCACTGACCGCAGGTCTGCTCCGCCTTCGAGGAGGTGTGTCGCAAAGGTGTGTCTTATCGTATGTGGAGAAACATGGGATTTTTCTATATTGACGCTGTATTTTTTGATGAGCTTCCATATGGCCTGTCTTGTCAGTTTGCCGCCCCTGTTATTGGGAAACAGAAAGACGCCTTTCGGTTTATCTTCCCCCAGATACTTCAGGATTGCCTGCTTAGAATATTCACCGATGGGCACTACCCTTTCCTTTGACCTCTTGCCTGACGCAATGAGAAAGCCGCCTTCCAGGTTTACATCACTCTTTTTAAGCTGAACAAGCTCAGAAACCCTTAATCCTGTCGCATAGAGTAATTCAAGGATCGTTTTGTCCCTCAAAGAAGTTTTTTTGCCTTCAGGTTGCCGGAGGAGGCCGACCATCTCTTCTTCACTTAAAACTTCCGGGATCGGCGGTTGATATTTTGGAATTTCAATGTCTTCGAGGGGGTTATGGGTTATTTTGCTTTCGGCAATGAGAAAGTTAAAAAATGTCCGGATTGCCGAGAATGTCCTTACGATGCTCCGGGTTTTCATGCCTTTTTCTTTCAGGTGACCCATATACTGTTCGAAGTTTTGACGTTGGGATACATCAAGGGAATTATCTTCGAAAAATTTTATGAAGTTGAGAATATCTCTGTTATATGCTTCTATGGTATGCGGTGAGGCGCCGCGCTCGGCGGTCAGATAGCTTATGAAATTGTCGAGGTAGTTATATAAATTCATGGCAAGCCTCTTACCTTCCCGATTTCTTAACCTCGTTCTTAACCTCGGCCTTATTTACCCCCGTTGACCCGAATCCGCCTTCCCCCCTCTCTGTCTCGGGAAGGGTTTCCACAACCTCCCATGAACCCCTCACAATATTCTTGAATACCATCTGGGCAATTCTGTCCCCGTTATTTACAATAAACGGTTCATTCCCGAGGTTTACAAGGATCACCCTTACCTCGCCTCTGTAATCGCTGTCAATCGTCCCGGGTGTATTAAGGATTGTCACGCCGTATCGGAATGCAAGACCGCTTCTTGGTCTGATTTCCGCCTCAAACCCGTCGGGTATGCCGATATGAATACCTGTCGGGATTAGCGCCCTCTCGTGTGGGTTTAATGTAACGGGTTCATCCAGAAAAGCGACAAGGTCCATGCCTGCCGATGCAACGGTCTCGTAAGCAGGCAGTTGCGCGCCTTCCTTTCTTGAAACTAAGACCTTCAACCTTTCCATATCTTTGAGACGCGCTTTTTATCTGTTTTGCCGAGAATCGTAAGCGGGATGTCGCCCGGGTTTTTGAAAATTTCATTGCTTATTTCATCAACGCCGGATTTTTTTATATTGTCAATTTCGCGTAAAGTTTCTCTCAGGGCTATGTAACCTCCAAAGTAAATTTCATTCTTTGCAAGTCTGCCCATCCTTGCTTCTGAGCTTTCCAGGGATATAAAAAGATTTCCCTTGATATGTTCCTTTGAGAAGGCAATCTCGGCATCGCTTATGCCATGGTCTCTTATTCTTATGATCTCTGCTTTGACAAGGTCGAGGACTTCTTCGATGAATTCATCCGAGGTGGAAGTGGAAATCCCGAAGGTGCCTGTGTCGTGGTAACAATTTACATAGGAATATATGTTATATACAAGACCCCTGTTTTCCCTTATTTCCTGAAAGAGGTGCGAACTCATGCTCCCGCCGATAATAGCATTCAGTGCGTAAAGGCAATATCTTTTTTTATCTACCTGACTCGCACCATCCGTGCCAAGACAAAGATAGATATGTTCAAGGTCTCTTTCAAAAACATCCAGGCTCTTATGGGGAACCGGTTTGTCCAACAACTGTTTTTGTGCGCCTGTTGTTTTTAAATCGCGGAATAATCCGTCAATCTTATGAACAAATTGATCATGGTTGATCCTGCCCGTTGCGGTTATGATAAGACAGTCAGGTGAATAGTAGGTATGAAAATGTTCTAACAGCCTGTCTTTTGTAAATTTTTCAATATTGTCCTGTGTCCCGAGGATCGTCATGCCCAGCGAGTGGTCTTTATAATACGATGCGTTAAACATATCGTAAATATATTCCTCCGGGTTGTCCTCTATCATTTTGATTTCCTGGGCAATCACATATTTTTCTTTCTCGATCTCATCTTCATTGAATAGTGAGTGCCTGTACATGTCGGAGAGAATATCGAGGGCAAGGTCCATATCTTTTCTAAGCACCCGTGCATACAGGCAGGTATATTCTTTTCCGGTAAAGGCATTTATGGCGCCGCCAACGGCATCGAACTCTTTTGCAATATTAAAGGCAGTCCGTTTTTGGGTGCCCTTGAAAAGCATATGTTCTATGAAATGAGATATGCCGTTATTCAGAAGGTTTTCGTACCTGCCGCCTGTTTTCCACCACAGACCCAATGATGCCGTAGAAAAATATGAGATAGATTCGGTTACTACTGTGATTCCGTTATCAAGAACAGTTTTATTGTACATTAATTATTATCATCCTTTTAGAGTGGCGTGTGATGAGGAAGTTTATGTTTCCTGGCCCTTTTGTTCCATGAGTACGGCTTTTCGCGACAGCTTGATCCTTCCGTTTTGTTCTATGTCAATTACTTTGACCATAAACTCATCGCCTTCTTTCGCGACGTCCGAAGTCTTCTTGATATAACCGTCAGATAGTTGACTTATGTGGACAAAACCATCGGCGCCAGGCAGTATTTCCACAATCACACCGGCATCGAGCACCTTTTTTACCTTGCCGAGATAGATTGCGCCCAATTCAGCCTCTTTTGTGAGCTTCTTGATAATTTCGATTGCGTTATTTGCAGAGTCTACATCGGGCGAAACGATTCTTACAATACCCGTGTCTTCAATGTCTATCTTGACGCCGGTCTGTTCAATGATGCCCCTTATTATCTTGCCGCCGGGGCCGATTACGTCCCGTATCTTTTCAGGTCTTATTTTTATCGTGTACATTCTTGGTGCGTAAAGGGATAAAGTATCTCTCGGTGCGCTCAGGGTTTCAGCCATAATGCCGAGAATCTTTTCTATTCCCTGTTGTCCTTGAATAACGGCCTTTGACATGGTTTCTTTTGTTATACCCTTGATCTTTATGTCCATCTGGATTGCGGTGATACCATTTTTAGAACCGGCAATCTTGAAATCCATATCGCCGAGATGGTCTTCGTCACCCAGGATGTCCGACAGAACTATTTCTTTGTCGCCGTCTTTCACGAGTCCCATTGCAATGCCCGCCACCGGTTCCTTGATCGGCACCCCTGCATCCATGAGAGAGAGGCACCCGCCGCATACGGTAGCCATTGATGAAGAGCCGTTGGATTCAAGTATCTCGGAGACTATACGTATTGTGTAAGGAAAATCATCTTTAGGCGGGAGAATAGGGGTGAGCGCCCTTTCGGCAAGATTGCCGTGACCAATTTCCCGTCTTGACGGCCCCCGGAGCATTGATGCTTCACCCACCGAAAAAGGAAGGAAATTGTAATGAAGCATAAAGGATTTGGAAGACTCTCCTTCGTGCAATGATTCTATCCTCTGCTCATCTTCCGAAGTGCCGAAGGTTGTTACGGCAAGCGCCTGAGTTTCGCCTCTTGTAAAAAGTCCCGAACCGTGTGTTCTTGGAAGTATGCCGACGTTACAAGTGATTTTTCGTATCTCGTCCGGCGCCCTTCCGTCTATCCTTTTCCCTGTGGTAAGCAATTGTTTTCTTGAGAGGTCTTTTATAACACCTTCGAAGGCCTTATATAAAAGTGGTTCTTCAATATTTGCGTAGTCCGCCGCGAGTTTTTCGAAGAGCTCGTTTTCCCTCTCGTTTCTCATTATTTTAGTCGGTATTGCAAAGGCTTCGAGAAGTTCTTTTTCGATTTTCCCTCTAATCTCTTCCTTTAACTCATCCAGGTTTTCTTCAGCCTTAACCTGCCACTTTTCTTTCCCCTGTCTTTCCCTCAACTTCTCCTGATATTCGATTAAGGGCAAAAGGCTCTGGTGGCCGAAATGAATTGCATCAATGAGGTCATTTCCGTTTGTGAACTTTGTTGCGCCTTCCACCATGAGTATTGCTTCTTTTTTTGCTGCTATTATTATATCGATATCGCATTCTTCCATATCTTCATTGGTGGGGTTTACGATAAATGAGCCGTCCCTCCGCCCTATTTTAATGCCTGCAAGGGGTCCGTCAAAGGGAATCTGCGATATTGTAAGGGCACATGAGGCCCCCAGCATACCGAGTAACGCAGGATCGTTTGCCTGATCGGCCGAAAGCACAGTTGCGATAACCTGTGTTTCGTGCCTGAAGTTTTTCGGGAATAACGGCCTTATTGATCTGTCTATAAGGCGGGACATGAGCACTTCCCTGTCCGATGGCTTGCCTTCCCTCTTGAAGAATCCACCGGGGAATTTTCCCGCTGCATAAGACATTTCCTGGTAATTTACCGTTAAGGGCAGAAAGTCTCTGTCAGACTCTTTTTTATCAGCCACAACCGTTACAAGCACCACGGTATCACCGTATTGAACCAATACACTCCCGTCCGCCTGCTTTGCAAGCACACCTGTGCTTATCGTTAATGGTCTCCCAGCATAATCAATCGTAATACTTTCTTCCATAAATGTTTTCCTTTAATTTAGTTAAATTTATTTTCTTAAACCGAGCCTTTCAATGACCTTTTTATATCTGTCAACATTTTTTGCTTTTAAATACTTGAGCAGTTTTCTCCTGGTGCCGACAATAATAAGCAGTCCCCGCCTTGAATTGTGGTCTTTGGAGAATTTTTTGAAGTGTTCAGTAAGCGATTTTATCCTTCCGGTAAGAAGTGCGATCTGAACCTCAGGAGAGCCGGTATCCTTTTCATGGACCCTGAATCCTTCAATAATTGTTTTTTTCTCAGTACTGCGTAAAGACATGTAAATCCTCCTTAATTTTTAATCAATCTCTTTACTTTAATTGTTTTTGAAACCATATCAACCATGCCGATCCCGATCAGTTCACCCTTTTTATTCAACATTTTTGCATATTGTCCATTCTTCCATTCCCTTGTATTGTTGAGAAGGGGTATCGGCATTCCGTTTTTCATAAATCTTTCCAGTGCTTCCTCTACAAAAATTTCCCTGAAAGATTGTAAAACATTTTCCAAAGATATTAAACAGTTTAATAGATCATCTTTATCTTTTATATCTTCTATGTCGATGCCCATCCCATCATTAAATTCCCCATGCCTGGTTCTTTTCAGGGAATAGAGGGTGGCGCCGCACCCCAGATCTTTTCCAAAATCGTTTGCGAGTGATCGTATATAAGTACCCTTTGAACATGTAACATGGATATCCACGTAGGGATGAGAATAATCGAGCAGCTTTATGCCGAATATCTCTACTTCCTTTTCAGGCGCCTCTACCTGGATACCCTGTCTGACCAGTTTGTAGAGGGGTTTTCTGTGAATCTTTTTTGACGAATAGAGTGGTACCTGTTGTGTTATTTTCCCGGTATACTTTTTAAATAGGTTTTCTACTATGGAATATTCATATTTTTCCGGAGTTGCCTCGGTAAGCACTTTTCCTTCAATATCGTATGTATCTGTTGTGACGCCCAAAATGAATCTTGCCCTGTAGGCCTTCTCTCCGTTTTCGAAAAATGGTATCAGTTTTACCCCTTCGTTGATGGCTACCGGCAATACCCCGGTGGCATTCCTGTCAAGTGTCCCTATATAACCTATTTTTTTAAACGGGGAAATCCTTTTCAGTCTCCTGATCACATCGTAGGATGACATCCCTGTTTTTTTGTCCACTATTAGAAAACCGTTCATAAGCAGTACTGTTCAAGGTTCAAGGTTAAAGGTTCAAGGTTAAAAACCTTTAAATTTGTGCCTTCACGCTTTATCCTCCTCTATGCTCAATGCCTCTTTAATTTTTCCTTTCACTTCTTCGAAGTTACCGTCGATTGTACAGCCTGCAGCGCTTTTATGCCCGCCGCCGCCGAAGAGATTGCAGATATGGGCGACATCTGTCTTGCCTTTAGATCTCATGCTTGCTTTGTATTTATTTTTGTCGACTTCTCTTAAAAGTACAGCCACTTCGACACCTTTCATTTCCCTCAAGGTTTCAACAAACCCATCCGAATGTTCCCTTGAAGTCCCCGTTTTTTTAAACATTTCCCGGGTGACGCATGCTATTGCAATCCTGTCTTTATTGTATGTTTTCAGTGTTGTGAGAATATGTCCGAATAAGCGGAACCTCTCTTTCGGATGATTTTCATGCACCATCTGCGATACATAAGAGGGATTTACACCGCGTCCCAACATCTCTTCGCAAATGAGAAATGCGCTTGAATTTGTATTTTCATATCTGAAAGAGCCTGTATCTGTAAAGATTGCAGTGTATATATTTATTGCCATTTCGTAACTTAATGAAATATTCAGGAAACGGAAAAGTCTGTACATGACTTCAGCCGTTGAGCATGCCCCCGTGTCAATTAAATTTATCTTGCCGAAGATTTCATTTGTATCGTGATGGTCAATATTAATGATTGTTCCCAGTCCCCTCAGCTTTTCATAACCGTCTCCGACCCTGAAGAGGTTGCCGCAATCGAGAACGAAGATAGCGTCATACCGGTCCTTCGGCAATTCGTGGGTTATGGAACCGGGCGCAGGAAGAAATTTATATCGGTAAGGTATCGTGTCTTTCAAATATACGACAGACTTTTTGTTAATTGATTCCAGAGCCCAATACATGGATAATACAGAACCAACCGCATCACCATCAGGGTCTATGTGGGTTGTAATTAAAAATCTTTCCCCGTTGTCTATAATGTCCTTAATCTTCCGGAACATGTGAAACCCTCTTGAAAATTTCTTCTATCTTTTCCATATGTTCATATGTGTCGTCAACAACAAAATGAATGTCCGGCATTATCCTTAATTTCAACCGTTGCCCAAGAAGAAACTTAATATAACCTCTCGACCTCTTGATGGCCTCATTTGTTTTCTCTTTTTCCGCTTTATCACCATATACGGAATATAATATCTTTGCTGTCCGTAAATCCTCAGTCACTCTCACGTCCACAATTGTGATCAATCCGAATCCGGGATCTTTTAAATCCCTGTGGATAATTGAAGAGATTTCCTCCCTGAGAAGGTCCTGAAGTCGTAACCGTCTATATCTCACTCATTGCCCATTATAATGATTTCTGTCCTTGTATTAATGATCTTTCCGATATACAAAGACTCAACATATTCACAAATACTTTCAATTGCAGAGTTTACGTGGTCCTGCTTTACCCCGACAATTGAAAATCCGATGAGCGCCCTTTGCCAGAGGTTGTTTTGAGATATGTCTGCAATAGATATATTAAATTTTACCCTTGTTTTTTCTACTATCTTCTTAACGGCCTGCCTTTTATCTTTTAAGGAGTGGTTCTCAGGTAAAAAGATTTCTATGCTTGAAACCCCAACTATCATAGTTTTTACCCATCGAGGAATTGTTTTTCCTTTTCCTCTACAAAGAATTCGAATACATCGCCTTCTTTGATATCATTATATCCGTCAACTGCAACACCGCATTCATAACCGCTTTGAACCTCTTTGACGTCATCTTTGAATCTTTTCAGCGATAATAACTTTCCGGTGAACATGATGTTGCCGTTTCTCATAACCTTAACAAGGGCATTCCTTGTTGCCTTTCCTTCAGTGAGATAAGAACCCGCGATAGTGCCTATCTTGGATACGCTGAATACCTTTCTGACTTCTGCCTTACCAATGACGGTCTCAACGATTTTTGGCGCCAGCATACCTTCCATGGCCTTCTTGAGATCGTCGATCATATCGTATATGACGGAGTATGTCCTGATCTCAATTTTTTCATGCTCAGCCATTGCCTGCGCCTTGCCGATGGGTTTTGTATTAAAGCCGATAATAATTGCCCCTGAAGCCATGGCGAGATTGACATCCGTTTCGGTAATCGCGCCCACGCCGCTGTGGATGATTTGAATTTCTACGAGCTGGCTGGACATCTTCTTCAATGTTTCCGTGATGGCATCTATTGTTCCCCTTACATCACCTTTAACTATTACATTCAATACTGTTTTTTCCGATTCCCCGATCTTTGAGTAGAGGTCTTCAAGGGTGGTCCTCGAACTCTTTGCCAATTCCTGTTGCTTTAATTTTTCTTGTCTGAACCTTGAAAGTTCTCTTGCATACCTCTCTTCCGTTGTTACTATGAAACGGTCGCCTGCATGAGGAACGTCCTGAAAGCCGACAACGAGAACAGGCGTGGATGGAGGCGCCTTCTGTATTCTTTTTCCCTTATCGTCGATCATGGCTCTGACCCTGCCGAACATTGTTCCCGCAATGAAAGGGTCCTGGATTTTTAGCGTGCCTTCTTGAATGATGACGGTTCCCACAGGTCCTTGTCCTTTATCGAGCTCTGATTCGATTATTATGCCCTTTGCACTTTTGTCGGAATTTGCCTTCAGTTCGAGCATTTCAGACTGTAGTATAATCAGTTCAAGGAGTTCCTTGATGCCTATCTTCTTCTTTGCCGAGATCTTTGCGTATAAGGTTGTGCCGCCCCATTCCTCAGGGACAAGACCTGAATCGGCAAGCTCTTTTGTTACCTTGTCAGGATTTGCGTTTTGTTTATCTATTTTGTTTATTGCAACAATAATCGGGACGTTTGCTGCCTTTGCATGATTCATAGCCTCTATAGTTTGCGGCATAACCCCGTCGTCTGCTGCCACAACAAGAACAACGACATCCGTAACCTTTGCGCCCCTTGCCCTCATTGCCGTAAATGCTTCGTGCCCCGGGGTGTCGACAAATACGATTTCTTTCCCGTGTGCATTTACTTTATATGCACCTATGTGTTGTGTGATTCCGCCGGCCTCACGTTCAGCAACTTTCGTATGCCTTATCGTGTCGAGAAGGAGGGTTTTGCCGTGGTCTACATGTCCCATAATTGTTACCACAGGCGACCTTGGCTTAAGATTCTCGAGATGCTCCGTTTGTTCATCTTCTTGCGCCTGGAATTTTTCTTCTATGGAACGGGACCTTTCAACTTCATAACCCAATTCGGTTGCAACGAGATAAGCAGTGTCAAAATCTATGCTTTTATTGACAGTTGCTACGATTCCGAGAGGCAGCAGCTTAAGTATTATATCCTGGGCTTTGATTCCCATCTTTTTTGCCAGTATATCGATCTGAATCTCATCTCCGATTTTGACGCTCTTTTTGGCCAGCTTTACTTCTGCTTTCTTTTCTTCCTCAATTCTCTTCTCAAAGCCTTTTTCTTTTCTGCCTTTTCTGAATTGAGCGCCTTTTGGTTTTTGTCGCTTGTATGAGTAAAGGTCTTCTTCTTTGATAACGACTTTCTTTTTAACGACGCCTTTCTTTTTCAGTTTTTGTTCTTCGAATTCCTGTTCTTCTATTTTTTTAAGGAGTTTCTCCACCTTTTTTCTTTTACGTTCTTCCTCTTCCTTTTCTTTGTCGCCCAGTACTATATTTTTCTCAAGGTCCTGCTTGTATGCTTCTTCGAGAACTTTTGTTATCTCTATCTTCTTTGCCTCTGCTAAAGGTTCTATATCTCCCTTTGGCTTTTCTTCGTGAGACGCCTCTATTTCCTCTTTTATGGAAATTTCCGGTTTTACAGGTTCAACTTTCACGGTCCCTGCTTTTAAGGCTTCCTCAGTTGAAGGCTTTTCCTTGACAGGGGGTTTTTCCGCTCCCGGTTCTTTTTTGATTTCCTTTAGTCCTGCTGAAGGTGTTTCAACTGTTTTCGGGGGTTTTTCTGTTTTTTCCGTGATTTTTTTGACTGGTTCCTTCTCTCCCTTTTTTTCCTTAGGTTCTATCTTTTCCTGAACGGGAGGCGGTTGTACTCTTCTCCTTATGATTGTAGACGCAACCCTCTTTTCAACCATAGTATCACCGGAAGGCGCTAATCTTTCTTCATCCTTTTCCCGGGAAGTTTCTTCTTTTATCCCCTCTTTTATTTTGACGCCCATGCTCTTAAATTTCGAGAGGATTTCATCATCGCTTATTTTATCAGTGAGAGTCGTAAGCTTTATCTTTGACATATATTAGTCCGTTATTTTCTCATTTTTGATTTTATTTATTATCTCTTTAGACTTTTCAATAATTCTTGTGCAGTCTTCAATAGAGATGCTTGTTATTTTGTTCAATTCTTCCGGCGAAAGTTTTGCTATGTCCTGTGCGTCCCTCAGATATTCGTCATGAAGAACCCTTGCGAGGATTTCGCTTACTTCCAAGCCATCCATGAGTTCGTCAATAATTTTCTTTGAGGTTTTTTCCAACTCTGACTCGCTGCTTATGTCGATTTTCCATCCTGTAAGCTTTGATGCAAGCCTTACATTCTGGCCTTTTTTCCCGATTGCGAGGGACAACTGGTCATCATTCACGATGATTTCCATGGCATGCTCTTCTTCGTTTAAGTAGACTTTCGATACCCTTGCAGGGGCAAGCGTGTTGCATACGAACTTGGCCGGGTCCTTGTTCCATGGAATAATATCTATCTTTTCGCCTTTTAACTCCTGAACAACGGCCTGCACCCTGGAACCTTTCACGCCGACACAAGCGCCGACAGGATCTACATCAGGATCTTCGCTGTATACGGAAATTTTTGCTCTTTCCCCCGGTTCTCTCGCTGCGGCAAGAATTTTAATGATGCCTTCCTGAATCTCAGGAACCTCCATCTCGAAAAGTTTCATGAGAAAGCCCGGGTGTGTTCTCGATAAGAGGATCATGCATCCCTTTTGATTTTTTTCAACGTCAAGCACATAGCCCTTTATTCTGTCCCTCTGACGATAATTTTCGCTTGGTATTGTTTCCTTGAAGGGAAGAACAGCATCTGTTTTGCCGAGGTTTACAACATAATGATTTTTTTCTATTCGCTGAATGACGCCCGTTACAATATCTCCCAATTTACTTTTATATTCATTGTATATGACATCACTCTCCGCATTCCTTACTTTTTGAAGGATTACCTGTTTTGCAGTCTGAGCTGCAATTCTTCCCAGCGAAGAGGTATCCATTTTTATCCCTATGCTGTCGCATATCATACACTCAGGGTCGTGTTGCCTTGCATTTTCAAGAGATATTTCCGAATCCGGTTCATTCACCTCTTCAACAACTGTTTTAAATTGGAAAACCTCAATCTCTCCGAGTTCTAAATTGTATCGTGCTTCAAGGTCGAGATGGTTCCCGAATTTTTTCTTTGATGCTGAAAGTATTGCTTCTTCTAATGCTTCAATAAGTGTTTCTTTGGGGATGCCCTTTTCCTTTCCTACCTGCTCGATGACATAATTCAAGTCAAAATACATGGTTACTCCTCAAAAGTGGAACTGCAAATGTGCTTTTTTTATAGCACACATCGGGATTGTAAATACATCAATTTTTCCTTTTATTTCGACATTGTCCTCATGGGTTTTTATGATTTCTCCTTCAAATTCATTTTTCCCGTATAATTGTTCTTTTGTAATGATTTTACAGAGTTTCCCTTTATGTTTTTCAAAATCTTCCATTTTCCTTAGAGGTCTTGTAAGGCCAGGCGACGAGACCTCAAGCGTATAAGCATGTTCAACAAAATCTTCCACGTCAAGGATCCTTCCAAGTTCTCTGTTGACCGTTTCGCAGTCGGCAATCGTGACCCCTCCCTCCTTATCGATATAAACCCGTAATAACCATCTTTTCCCTGTGGGGCGAAATTCGATATCGATAAGCTCTAAGCGGTCTTCAAGCAAGATAGGCATTAAAACATCTTCAATTTTCTTGATTGTTTCCTGCTCCGCCATTTTTGACCCTTAAATTAAAAAAGCGGGCTAAACCCACTTTTGAACTGTTTAATTTAACATAATATTATTTGTTATTGCAATGTAAATCGAAATAACAGGGTTCAGGGGGCCAAAGGCACTTGAACTGAAATTTGCAGAGATGAATATTCTTGTATTTTGTTTGATCACTCGACCCCTCGAACCCCGGGACCCTGCTTTTGCTATTGACTTTCCATGGTATTGCAGGGTAAAAGATAAAAAAAACAGGAGGTTCCATGCGTATATCTGTTATCGGTGTTGGTTATGTCGGCCTTGTCACAGGCGCCTGTTTTGCAGAGACAGGAAACGATGTGATCTGTATGGATATTGATGAGAAGAAGATAAAAAACCTGAAACAGGGGATCATCCCCATTTATGAGCCGCAATTGGAAGAACTGGTGAAAAATAACCTTGCAGAAGGAAGATTGAGATTTACCACGGAAATAACGGAAGCCGTTCAACACAGTCTTATCATATTTATCAGTGTTAATACTCCTCAGGATGAAGATGGTTCCGCTGATCTTCAGTACGTTAGGCAAGTGGCGGGCAATATCGGCAAGATCATTGAAAAATACCGTATTGTGGTAGTCAAATCTACCGTTCCCGTGGGGACCTGTGAAATGGTGAAGGACACAATCGCAGAAGAACTCGCAAAAAGGGGGGTCGATATTCCTTTTGATATTGCTTCTAATCCCGAATTTCTCAAAGAAGGTGTTGCCGTTGATGATTGTATGAAGCCCGAGAGGGTTGTCATCGGGGTTGAGCATGGGAGGGTAGAGGAGATTTTGCGGGAACTCTATGCACCCCTTACCCGTACCGGTGCGCCTTTTCTTGTCATGGATGTTCGCTCCAGTGAGATGACGAAGTATACCGCAAATTCCATGCTCGCAACGAGGATATCTTTTATGAACCAGATTGCGACTATATGCGAAAAGCTTGGCGCTGACGTGATGATGGTTATGCGGGGTATTGGAAGCGACTCGCGGATTGGTCCCAGGTTTCTTTTTCCTGGTGTGGGATTCGGGGGCTCATGTTTTCCCAAGGATGTCCGTGCCCTCATCAAGACTGCTCAAAACTATGGTTATAGCCCTTCACTACTTGAGAAGGTTATGGAAATAAACGAGGAACAACGGATTACATTTACCGATAAAATTGAAGCCTACTACAACAATGATGTAAAGGGAAAAACCTTTGCCGTATGGGGGCTCGCATTCAAACCCAATACGGACGATATGCGGGAAGCTCCTTCCGTATATATTGTAGACAAACTTACCCGGGATGGTGCGCTATGCAACCTTTTTGACCCGAAAGCCACGGAGGTTGCCTCGAAAATCTTTGAAGGGAACCCCAATATCAAATTCGGAAAAAATCAGTACGAAGTTCTTGAGGGCGCTGACGGGCTAATCCTCGTTACCGAATGGCTTTCCTTCAGGGAACCTGATTTTGAAAGGATGAAGGGCCTCATGAAAGGGCATGTTATATTTGACGGAAGGAACCAGTATAACCCGAAGACCATGGTACGCCAGGGATTCAGGTATGTATGTATCGGAAGACCTAAGGCTGAACAAGGAGGCTAAGGTTAGCGAACTATGAAAGATAAATATGCTTACCACACCTATAATGTTCCGAAGAAGATTTTGATTACAGGCGGTGCGGGGTTCATCGGATCCCATCTCTGTGAAAGATTCGTCCGGGATGGGCACGAGGTGCTTTGTCTCGATAACTATTTTACCGGAGATAAAACGAATATTGCCCATCTGATGAATAACCCGCGTTTTGAATTGATACGGCATGATGTTACCGAACCGATTCTTCTGGAAGTGGACTGGATATTCAACCTTGCGTGCCCCGCAAGTCCTATTCATTACCAGTATAACCCTGTAAAGACCATAAAGGTGAATGTTCTGGGCGCCCTCAATATGCTTGGCCTTGCAAAGCGGGTAAAAGCGCGAATCCTGCAGGCATCCACCAGCGAGATATATGGTGATCCCGATGTCCATCCTCAGGAGGAGGCATACTGGGGGAACGTAAACCCCATCGGTAAAAGGAGCTGCTATGATGAGGGGAAGAGGGTGGCAGAAACACTTTTTTTCGATTATCTGAGACAGAATAAAGTGGATATAAAGGTGGTTCGCATATTCAATACATATGGTCCCAGGATGAGACCGGATGACGGCAGGGTGGTAAGCAACTTTATCGTGCAGGCGCTCAACGATAAGCCCATCACAATATACGGAGACGGTTCCCAGACACGTTCGTTCTGCTACATAGACGATATGTTGGAGGGGATGATACGGATGATGGACTACGAAACAGGGGAGCGATCCCGCGAACATGATTATACGAAACGGTACCCCTCCGGATTTCCGGGTCCTGTAAACCTCGGCAACCCTCATGAGGTTTCTATTTTGTCTATCGCCAGGAGGGTTGTTGAAATGTCCGGTTCCAGGTCTGAAATTGTTTTCCATCCTCTGCCGGAAGATGACCCGAAGAGAAGATGCCCCGATATCGCCAGGGCAAAGACTTTTCTGGAATGGCAACCTTTTGTGTCGCTTGATAAGGGTTTGGAGAAAACCATAGAATATTTTCGTGAGAAGAATAGCAATTAAGTGAAGTGATTACCTATGGTAAAGAGAGAAGACGAGCTAATAAAGGCCGGCTGGGAAAAACGCTTTATTGCTTCCGAACCGAGGCTTGCCGAGATGGTTGAGATGTATAAGGAGATTGGTTTTGAGGTTCATCTTGAACCTTTACCGCCGAAAGAGGAGATGGATGAAAAAAACTGTGGAGAGAGCGGATGCACAGCTTGTTTCGATGTTGACAGGAAACGGTACCGAATAATTTTTACAAGGCAAGCGTGAAATTAGTGAACAGTGAACAAATAGATAGTGAATAGTAAGTAGTAAATAGTAAATAGTGACAACAGGCTGATTATGATTTTTTAAAAAGTTCTTTCCACAACTTTTCCGCTTCCTGTTTCTCCGGCTTTTTTGTTTCAGCATCATTAAACCGGAAGTAATCACAGTAGTTTGCGCGGTCTCTATCCTTCACATAATCTGCCTGCGACTCCCTGCATCTGTTTGCCTTGCCTTCGTCATAGAAGAGGCAGTTCAGGCATACGTGCAGGTCAATGCCGCAATGAGGGCATTCATCCCTGAACAGTACTTTCTCAATCGTTAAAGGTTTATTGCACTTATTGCATAACTTCATAAGTAATTCAAAAGCTCCCTGAGATCATATATAACGTTTCCATTATTGTGGATGAATGTATCGCCGAGATGGCGTGAACCGCTGCTCCGGTAACAGTATGCCTCAATTCCCAGGGTCAACGGAGCATCGAAGTCAAAGACAGGGTGGTCGCCCACATGGACAACCTCCGAAGGCGATACATTAAGGGTTTCGCATAACCTTTTGTAAAACTCCGTCCCTTTTTTGACCATTCCGTAATCTGTTGTCGCAGAAACGACATGGGTGAAAAAATCTGCCAGACCGGTATGGTTGAGCTCTTTTTCCACAAATATCCGTGCAGCGTTAGATGCAATAACAAGCATATATGAATCTTTCAGTTTTTCGAGGACCTCATTCACATAAGGTAGAACCTCTATGTGCGATTCATACCTGTCGAGCAATTCACGTGCCGATACGGGAAGTCCGAACCTTTTTATCCAATAGTCGATCTCATACCACAGGATGTTTATATCTCCTATGGAATTGTATTGGCCGACAATCCGTTCTTTAGCCTCATTTAAAGACACGGCATATTTCTTTGAGAACTCTTCCGGTATGCCGAGATTCCAGACAAAATCGCCGTATCTGGCGTTTACCAATGTTCCGTCAAGATCAAAAGAGATTATTTTCTTCACAGCTATTACTATAGCACCGATTGAACCGATTTCCAATTTCTGATTTTCAATTTGCGATTTACAGCACTTTGCGCTAATGTATTGCATACGCTGTGAGGTTAAAGAATTTGGAAGAAGAAAATACAAAAAGCGAATTGAATTCAACCTGTGATATACCTGTCGTATGTGCGCCGGTGGAAAAGGCGTTAAAATTGTCGGAAACATTGTACCAGACTATTTTTGAAAATACCGGTACAGCCACTATTATAGGTGATGACGATACCACTATTTCCCTTGCAAATACCACATTTGAGAGGCTTTCCGGATACTCGAAGGAAGAACTCGAAGGGAAAAAAAGCTGGACAGAATTTATAGATAAGGTTGATCTCGAAAAAATGCTTTCCTATCATCATCTCCGGAGGATAACGCCCGATGCCGTACCGAAGAATTATGAGTTGAAGTTTATAAACAAGAAAGGGGAGGCACATGATATTAACATAACGGTAGATGTTATTCCCGGAACATCTAAAAGCGTTCTTTCCTTTATGGATATAACAGATCTGAAAAATGCCGGGAGGGAGGTTCGTAAACTTAACGAGGGGCTGGAAAAAAGGGTGCAGGAACGGACAGCGCAGCTTGAGGCGGCAAACAGAGAGCTTGAAGCCTTTTCCTATTCCGTGTCCCACGACCTCAGAACGCCGCTCATTACTATCGAAGGTTTTGTCCGCCTGCTCCTCAGAAGATATTCGCCACAGCTTGATGAGAAAGGACAACGGTTTCTCAATGCCATTCAGAAAAGCACCAAACAAATGGAACAACTCATCGACGATCTTCTTGCCCTTTCGCGCCTTAAGCGTAAAGAATACAACGTGGCACAGATAGATATGGGAGAACTCTCTAAAACAGTGTTTTCAGAACTCAAAACGGTTAATCCCGGGAGGAAATTAAAATTTAACGTTGAGCACCTCCCTGATGTTCAAGGAGATGCCTCACTCATGCATCAGGTTTTTATGAATCTTTTCTCCAATGCCATTAAATTTACCCGGAAACGCGACGTTGCCGTAATAGAAGCCGGCGGATCCGAGGGGAAAGATGAAAATACTTATTATGTAAGAGATAACGGTGTCGGATTCGACATGCAGGATGCCGATAAACTCTTCGGTGTTTTCCAGAGGTTCCACAGTGCCGATGAATATGAAGGTACAGGCATCGGCCTTGCTATTGTTCAGCGTATAATCGCCCGCCATGGCGGAAAGGTTTGGGCTGAAGGAAAAATTGACGAAGGGGCAACCTTTTATTTCACATTGCCGAAGGTAAATGAGCATAGAGCAGTAAGCAATGAGCAATGAGCCCGGTTACCTTCAGCATAGATGAGCCAGCTTGTTTTTTATCGATGATTTTTTCCACTTAATCTGCTAAAATCAAATAAGTACTGACACAGAATAGATATTCTAAGGGGAGGTGTTTATGGCAGGAAAGGAAAAACCCAAAGGCGAAGTCAAAAAGGCTGCTCAGAAATCGCTTAAGGAAAAGAGGAAAGAAAAAAAAGAAAAGGCAAAAAACAAATAGGCAATCATCAGATCAGTCTGAAAACATTTTAATGTAACACCATTCAAAAGAATTTGTTAAAAGGAGGATGTGCGATGAGAATTGTTTTATTGGGTGCCCCCGGAGCTGGAAAAGGTACGGTGGCAAAGCAACTGACGGATTACGACGGCTCAGTACAGATATCAACAGGCGATATCTTGCGGAATGCAGTAAAGGCCGGGACAGAGCTCGGCAAAACGGCAAAGGGTTTTATGGAGCGAGGTGAGCTTGTCCCTGATCAGCTTATCATGGATATTATGGAGGCAAGGCTGAAAGAACCTGATTGCATGAAGGGATTTCTTCTCGATGGATTTCCGAGAACCATCCCACAGGCAGAAGACTTGAAGAAATTACTTGCCAAACTGAATATAAAGCTGGACCGGGTAATTAACCTCGATGTTCCCAAGGATGTTATCCTCGACAGACTTACCACAAGAAGAACCTGCTCTAACGCTGATTGTCAGGAGATTTACAATATCAAAAGCAAACCGCCGACAGCGGATGGAAAATGCAAAAAATGCGGTTCACCGGCAATCCAGCGTGCAGACGAGACGGAAGAAGCTATCACGAAAAGGCTTGAAACTTACAATGAAAAGACTTCACCACTCATAAATTTTTACGAAAAAGAGGGGCTTCTCAAAACCATCAGCTCATTAAGCAGCGAAGAGATCGTTGCTCAGGTCAAAACAGCAGTAAAATAAAACTGACAGGAAAAGGTTCAAGGCGGGAGGATAGAAGTTTAACCCTCAGGCCTTGAACCTCAAATCGTAAATATTTTTTTATTTTCCCGATAATCTGTTTTTTTATACCGTTTTACAGCGGTGTTATCATTGTGCCACCGACGCCCATAGAGCGAAAGTGAATGGGGAAAGAAGCGTTGAAAGCGTCACGGCGCCGGAAGCAAGGTCCGTATCGCCTCCGATTTCCTTTGCGAGTATGAACGATGTGAGGGCTGTCGGGGTGGCAAGGAGCACTATCGACGGCAGGATGTCGCCTGGGCTGATATAGAAGAATTTGCTGTAGAGGATAGCGGAACCCGGGAGCACTAAAAGCTTGATAGAGGCGACAATGGCTGAAAGTTTAAACGATTTTTTCAGAGTATCGATAGAAATGGATGCGCCGATAATAAGAAGCGCCGTAGGGAGTGCGATATTCCCTACAATCGTCATGCTCCTGAATATGATATTGGGAATGGGCATTTTACCGTAAAGGACAATAATACCTGCAAAGGTTGCAATAATAACCGGTGTTTTGATTATGGATAGCAATGCTTTGGCTACATTTTTGTGCGAATGTGCAGTCCAGGAGAGGATGGCGATTGAAAGGGAGTTATTTAAAAGAATCAGAAAGCCGATCAGGATACTGCCCTTTTTCAGCCCTTCATCTCCAAGCAGGTAAAACAGCACCGCAAGTCCTATGTATGTAACGTTTCCATGAAAAGTTGTCTGGACAAAGGTTCCAAGTGTCCCCTTTTTCAACCCTGTGATAACCCCGACAAGGAGCGACAGGAGCATAATGATCATGGTAGGCAGGATGACTGAAAAAATATGCGTTGCCGATACATCTTTAATGTTTGACCTCACAATCCCTGTAAATATGAGGAGGGGTAATGGAAAAAGGAAGACAAACCGGTTCATTTCGGTGATAAACTGACCTTTGAAGAACCTTTTTCTTTGAATGATGTAGCCGAAAATAATGATAAGGAATATGGGGGCTATGGTTTCAATGACGGCCATGGTTTTTAGAAACTGTAACTTGTAACACACAAATCGGGGCTTGTTCCAAAAGAATCTATTCCCTCAACGCCCCGTTCCACAATTCAAAAGAGGGGAATTCGGTGTGTCTTTCCTCCTTTGTGTAGAAGACCGCATAGGTCAGTGTTTTGTACCGGGAAAACATGCCTTTATTTGAGGCGGCAATCCGCTCCCTCCATGTGCCTGTATTGACGTAATATCTGTGTTGACCTTTCGTGATCCCGAGGAAGGATATATTTTCTGTATGGGTATGTCCGTATACGGCATAAAGAATCTTTTCTTTTTCCGCCATGTTTTCGTAGTGCTGTTCACCGATTTCAAAATGTGAAAAGGTTTTAAGAAGCCTTTCTGCCCAGCTTAACGGCAGTAATTTGAAGAAACGGAGCATATATTCCAGTTTGTCGGCATCATCAAAGAAGCCTGCCGTATCGTGTTTTTCTATCCAACCGTTTACGAAGGGGATATTGAAGAAACGTTCAATGGTTTTTTCAGTTGTTTCCTTGATGCACCGGTTTATTTCTCCTTCGGGGTATGTTGCCCTGAGATAATCGAAGACCCTCCATTGAGGCCTTATATCTTCAATACATCTGAGTTCATCGTCGAGTTCAGGGTATTGTTTTTTGATTTTAAAGGGGAGGTATACAAAAAGCTCCGTAGTATTTACATCACCGATAGGAATCCCTCCATCCTCGAAATTATACGTATCATATTCGTGTCCATGCCTTATTTTTACCCCGTAACCGCTGTTTTCATATGAAGTATCCGATATTGAAATATTTCCGAGGCGTTTATCAAGCATATCCTTATAACCATCTATCTCAGCAAGCATCCTGTCGTGGTTGCCCGGGATTATACATATTTTTACAGGGACAGGATGAAGCAAATCCTCTACCTGTCTGATAATTGCGAGACTTGGCTCATTCTCATCGAGAATCTTTTCGAGAATGGTCTTCAGGTGTTTCCGATATCCCTGCTCTCCGCTCCCTGCCCTCCGCTCTTTGCTTCCTGGCTCCTGGCTCCTGACCCCTGACCCCTGATCATTTTCCGCCCATGGTTTTTCTTCTTCATCCACCGTCATCCAGTACTCGCTGCGGAGCAGGTCAAAGGTGTCGCCGGCAAAGACAATTATAAGCTCTTTATTTTCATCCCTCAAACCTCTTTTGATATGCTGAAAGAAATGTGAAAATGCACGGTGTGATATATTGCGTGAGGATGAACCGTCGGAAAAGTGCAGATCACTGATAACAACAAGCATGTAACCTTTTAACATGCTTGTTGAAGAGGTTGCAATAACTTTCAGCTTGACTTTGGGCTTCTATTTTACTATATTTATCTGTTTTTTTGGAGGTGATAAATGGGACTTGGAATCCTTGGAAAGAAACTTGGAATGACTCAAATATTTCATGAAGACGGAAGTATAGTGCCGGTTACGGTCATACAGGCAGGGCCATGCTATGTTGTTCAGAAAAAGACCGCAGAAAAAGAAGGATATAGCGCTGTCCAATTAGGTTTTGGAGAGAAGAAAAAGGTAAATCGCGTCAATAAGCCCATAACAGGCCATTTTAAAAAGGCAAATATTCCCCCGATGAGTTTTCTCAAAGAATTCAGGGTAAATGCTGAAGAAGGCGATGCAAACGAAGTAGGTTCTCAGATTTCCGTGGAAATGTTTGAGATCGGTGAGTTTGTAGATGTAACCGGAACATCAAAAGGAAAAGGATTTGCCGGTGTTATGAAACGGCATGGTTTTGGCGGGGCTCCTGCATCTCATGGCGCCCACGAGTATTTCAGGCACGGCGGTTCAATCGGTCAGAATATGACCCCCGGAAGAACAATGAAAGGGAAGAAGATGCCCGGCCAAATGGGTAACAAAAGGGTTACGGTTCAGAGTCTGAAGGTCATAGAGGTAAGGAGCGACAACAATATTCTTATGATTGAAGGCGCAATTCCCGGGCCGAATAACGGATACGTTCTCATCAAAAAAGCGGTAAAAAAGAGTAATTGAGTAATTGAGTAATTAAGTGATTGAGTGATTGAGTAATTGAGTAATTAAGTAATTGAGTGATTGAGTAATTAAGTAATTGAGTGATTGAGTGATTAAGTGATTGAGCAAAACCTTTTAATTAGTGGTAATTGATTGTAATTTGTTGATTTTTGACAATCGGTTACCACTAATTATTACCAATTACAACAAATTGCCGTTATTTGCTTTTTTGACCATCTCCTGTCCTTTGTTCCTTTTGCCTTTCAATCGTTTCTATTGACAACATCAAACCCAGCATATAGATTATCTTTATGTTTACGCTCTATGTAAAGGATGTTTTTTCAGCAGCCCACAGATTGGAAAATTATCAGGGAAAGTGCGAAGAGCTTCATGGCCATAATTTTTTCGTCGAAGCGGTTTTTACCGGCGATAAACCGGGAAGCGACGGCATGCTTGTAGATTTTAAAGTTCTTAAACGGTATGTGAAAAATGTATTGGACATATTAGACCATAAATATATCAATGAAATCCCTTTTTTCAGTGAAAGGGCGAGTTCATCAGAATATATTGCAATGTTTATTTTCCAGGAATTGAAAAGTAGCATGAATGAGGAAAAAGTTTTCCTTAAAGAAGTTAGAGTCTGGGAATCGGAGAACGCCTGTGCGGCATATGAGGAGTGAGAAAACATGATCGATGTACAGAACATGTACGATCCGAGACAGATAGAAATCGATAAAGTCGGTGTAAAAAACGTAAAATACCCGATCATGGTTTTCGATAAAATAAACGGTTTTCAGCATACCGTTGCCACTATAGACATGTATGTCAATCTGCAGCACAACTACAAAGGGACACACATGAGCAGGTTTGTTGAAATTCTCCATGAGAATAAAAGCATGATCAATATGAAGAATTTCCCTAATATTTTAAAAGAGATGAAGAACAAATTAAATGCAGAGGCCGCTCATTTGGAGGTCCGTTTTCCTTACTTCATAAAAAAAGAAGCGCCTGTAACAAAAACGCCAAGCTATCTCGAATACCAATGCGGTGTCTTCGGGCATATGGACGGATCCGGCGAGATGAAAGAATTTATTGCCTCCGTGTCTGTTCCCATAAATACGCTTTGTCCATGCTCAAAAGAGATAAGCGAGCAAGGGGCGCATAACCAGAGAGGTATTGTAAAGGTTGATGTTAAATTTAAAAAATTTTTCTGGATAGAAGATTTAATTGATACCATTGAAGGATGTGCAAGTAGTGATATATACTCCATACTCAAAAGAGAAGATGAAAAGTTTGTAACGGAAAAGGCCTTTGCGAACCCGAAATTTGTTGAGGATGTGGTAAGGGATATTGCTGAAATCCTGAAAGGGGATCCGAATTTCACGTGGTTTGCCATTGAAGCGGAGAACTTTGAAAGTATCCATAACCACAGTGCATATGCCTATCTTGAAAGAAAAAAATAGAGGAGGTAATTATGAAAAAGAGTTTTGCTTTGTTAATTATGATGCTTTTTGTCATTTCGGGATGCGCGTATTTCAATAAAAGCACTGCCAAGGAAGAACCCGCTCCCCCCAAATTTGAACAGTTAAACCAGGCCTATTACGGGTTCCCTGATGTGCCGGTGCCGAAAGAGCTTAGGTTGGTAAATGAAAAGAGTTTTATCTATGAAACGACCAATTTGAGAGCAGGGGTGCTTGTTCTGAGAGGGAATGTAGAATTGCAGTCGCTGGAAAACTATTTCAAAGTTAATTTGATCAAGAATGGCTGGAAATTTGTAAATAGTTTTAAATTCAGGGAAGTTGCATTAAATTTCATGAAGGAAGACAGGACGTGTAATATAAAAATGACAAAAGATTCGTTTGACGCTGAAATCGAAATATGGGTAGGCCCCTCTACTTCAACGGCTCCGTCTGCTTCAACAGAAAAAGGAACAACGCAAAAAGGGAATGCATCCAAATAAATGGATCAAGGTTCATACGATTGAGAGCATCTTTGAGATGGATATAATCAAGGATGCTCTCGAAAAGGAAGGCATTGAATATAGCATCAAGGAATATAAAGATACGGCCTATGATGGTCTTTTTGTTCTGCAGAAGGGATATGCAGCGCTTTTTGTGAAAGAAAAGGACATGGAAACTGTAACTGAAATCATTAATCATTTTAAATCATTACCTTATGTGGCATTTTCAAAAGATTGATCCTCTGACATTTCTTTCTAATTTCCGGTTTATAACATTTGTTGGTTCCGGTGGAAAAACGACATTTATGGAATTGTGTGCCGGGGGACTATCGAGGAGAGGAAAAAACATAGCCGTTACAACAACAACAAAAATATATGCGAGGGCGCCATATATTTTGGTTGACGATTGGTATGAGCGGAAAAAACATGAGGGTTTTATAAGAATCGGGAAAACCTTGAGCGAGAAGAAGCTTACGGGACTGGAATTTGATGAAGTTGAAAGGCTGGGCAGGGCATATGATGTTGTGCTTGTGGAAGCGGATGGAGCAAAAGGCAGACCTATGAAATTCCCTGCACCATACGAGCCTGTCATACCCCCATTTTCGGAAAAGATATGCGTGCTTTGCGGACTCGATGCCCTTTTTGGGAAAATTAAAGATGAGGTTTTCAGATGGGAGCTTTTTCATCAGGCTACAGGGATAAAAGGCGCTGATACAATAACGCCTCAGATCTTTTTGCGGTTTTTTTCGGATGATGCATTGTTGAAGGATGTTGATATCAAACAATGCACGGTGGTACTCAATAAATACGATGTATTAAACAGCAGAAAAACCGCCCTCGAGATAGCAAAACAAATAATCGACAAGACAGGCGTTGGAAATGTTCTCGTTTCAAGCGCCTTTTTTGATGTTTTTTACCTGGTGAGTAAAATATGAAGCAGTCACGTTGCCATCCTTAATGATTTGTGTTTTTTCACTATTCACTATATACTATTTACCATTCACTGTATTACAATGATTTGGCTTGATTTTTAAAGGTAGATTCATTTAATTATTCCACATGGACTTGGATAGAAGCAAAATATTATCTAAAACACTTGCAGATATATACCTTGAGCAGGGGTATATTGAAAAGGCGATTGATATATACGAAAAGCTCTCAAAGAGAGAACCGGGAAATACCCTGTATAAACAGAGGTTTTTGTCTCTGAAAAAAGAGTTGCAAGAGAAAGGTAAAGCTCCGGGGTTTAAAAAATTCTTACAGAAAAAGTTGTGGTAGATGAGAGATGAGACAGGACAGGATCGATAAGGTTTTCAATCTCCTCGTTGATCAGGGTTTGGACGCCTGTATGCTGAAGGGCATGGATAATATCTTTTACCTGACAGGATTCACCGGTTCCGAAGGAACGCTGATTGTGACTAAGGGTGATGTACTGCTTTTAACGGATTTCAGATATATCACCTATGCAAAAGAAGTAGTGAAAGACGTTAAGGTATTGGAATTGAGCCGGAACAAAAACCTCCTTGAAGAAATTTGTAAAAAATACAGTATTAAAAAAATGGGCTTTGACAGCCCTCATACAACGTATTTTATATACAGCAGATGGAGGAATGCCGTTCAGAATGTTGATTTTATTCCTATGGATAGTGAAATCGAAGGAATACGGAAGTGTAAAGAGCCCGGGGAAATAGATACAATAATGAAGGCGGTCAGCATCTCAACAGGGGCTTTTGTGGATGTTTTTGAGAAAATCCGTCCGGGGAAGACGGAGAAAGAAATTGCCAATGAAATTGATTATACTATGAGGAAATTGGGTGCAGATTGCCCTTCTTTCGATACCATAGTCGCATCGGGTGCGAGGTCTGCCTTGCCTCATGCCGTTCCTACGGATAAGGAAATTAAAGAAGGAGAGATGGTAATTATCGATTTTGGCGCACGGGTTGACGGTTACTGCAGTGATGAGACATGTACGGTTTCAATAGGTGAAACAAATGAAAAATTAAAAGAAATTTTTACTATTGTTGATGATGCAAGAAAACTTGGATTGGAAAAGGCGAGGGCAGGCATTTCGATTAAAGATCTGGACATTATCGTAAGAGGGTTTGTTGATGATGCGGGGTATGGAGAATATTTCAGGCATGGAGTAGGTCATGGAATCGGTATAGCAGTCCATGAATCACCTGCTATAAATACTACGGCAGAAGGAGTTCTGGAAGAGAATATGGTAATTACTATTGAGCCTGGTATCTATTTGCCCCATGTGGGCGGGGTTCGGCTTGAGGATATGGCGCTTATAACGGATAACGGCGCAAAGGTGCTTACCGGCATCAGGAAGGACATGCTGAAAATCAATTAAGAATGAAGAATGAAAAGACGAAAAGCGAAGATTCAAGAATTAACGTTTGAGATTGAACATTATTTTGAACTATTCTTTGTTTTCTTAATTCTTCATTCTTAATTCTTCATTCTTAATTAAGACTACTGGAGGATATAATGATAGTTGCTACATCGGAATTTAGAAAGGGCCTCAGACTCCTTTGGGAAAACGAGCCGTTTGTGATTGTTGAATTTCAACACGTCAAACCGGGAAAAGGCGCCGCTTTTGTCAAAACACGTATAAAAAGTCTTATTACGGGCAATGTTCTCGATATGACATTCAGGTCCGGCGATAAATTTGAGGTGCCGGAACTTGAAGAGAAGGATATGCAGTTCCTTTACAAAGAAGGCGACAAATACCACTTCATGGATACGAGTACATACGATCAACTCTACATTGATGAGGAGCAACTGGGTAATACAAAGAATTATTTGAAAGAGGGCATTGTCATTGATGTTCTTTTCTACAAAGGGAGAACGATCGGGGTGGAGATGCAGAATTTTGTTGAACTTCTCATTATGCAGACAGAGCCCGGGGCAAAAGGAGACACCGCGCAGAACGCTACAAAACCTGCGCTTTTAGAAACGGGATACACGATACAGGTCCCGCTGTTTGTTAACGAAGGGGACCAGGTGAAGATAGACACGCGGACAGGCCAGTATATGGAGCGTGTGAAATAAGGAAAAGGTATGCTGATAACGTTTGAGGGCATCGAGGGAAGCGGAAAATCTACACAAATAGCATTATTGTACGATTATCTGAAGGAAAATGGATTTGATGTTATCAAAACAAGGGAGCCCGGTGGAACAGTATTCGGAGAAGATTTACGAAATGTCTTCCTCCATCATGATGTCCATATTTTTCCATTATCGGAACTCCTTGTGTTTATGGCCATGCGCGCGCAGCTTGTAGAGGAGCTCATTATGCCGGCTCTTCAGGACGGTAAAATAGTTCTCTGTGACAGGTTTGTGGATGCCTCCTATGCATACCAGGGGTATGGGAGGGGTATCGATCTCGGCATTATAGAGAACCTGAACAGGCTTGTCACGAAAGGCATCAGGCCAAACCTTACCATTGTTCTGGATTGTAGTGTGAGTGAGGGATTTAACAGGAAAATAGCAAACGGATACTCAATGGACAGATTTGAGAAAGAGGAAGCCGCTTTCCACAGGAAGATAAAAAGGTCGTACTTGAAGCTTTCAAAGGAAGACCCGAAGAGATTTTTTGTTGTGGATGGAAAAAAACGGATCAACGACATACAAATGCTGATAAGACACAAAGTTGAACAACTTTTAAAAAGCCATGGGATTTGACAGTATTATAGGCCACGAAAAACAGAAAAGTATGTTACTTTCTTTGATGGAAAGGGACCGCCTGCCCCATGCGTTTCTTTTTTCCGGACCGGAAGGAATCGGGAAAAAGAAGATGGTTTTAGAGCTTGCAAAACATATCTTTTGTGAAAAAGGCACTGCCTGCGGCGTATGCCGCCCATGCATTAAAGTTGACCGCGGCAGCCATCCTGATCTCCTTATCATAGATAAACAATACATCGAACGGGTTTTACAGGCTCAACGGAAGAAAACATATTCCGATATCCCCGACAAGGAAAAAGAGGTTACTTCGATAGGGATTGACTTCATAAGGGGCAGTGACGAGAAAAAGATAACAGGCATTAACCGGGAAGTTCAAGAATATCCCTATGAAGGGCAGAAGAGGGTTATTATAATAGACGGCGCCGATAAGATGACTATAGAGGCAACCAATGCGCTTCTGAAGACCCTTGAGGAGCCGCCCTCATTTAATATATTTTTTCTTATAACGTCATCGGAAAGGGACATTCCCCTTACCATACGGTCACGCTGCATGAGACTTGTTTTTGGTCCGCTTCACAGGGAGCAGCTAAAGGAATACTTTAGAAGCGCCTTACTTATGAGCAACGAGAAAGCCGAATTGCTCTCATATATCTCGCATGGGAGTATCGGGAACGGGGTTTTCTGGACGATAGAAGAAAATTTTTCATTACGGAGAAATATAGCGGAACTGGTTCTCGGAAAAAACAAAAGCTTTTTAAGGGCAAGCATAATTGCAGAAAAGGTTGCAAAAAACCGGAAAGAAATGACTATGTATCTCTCGTTTATTCTTTCGCTTTACAGGGATGTATATTGTGCAAGTGAATGTGGAGATGTTACGATGATTGTCAACAAGGACATGCGGGAACTTTTGGAACGGGAAAGGGTTAATGCGGCATGGATAAATGCCTCGATACAAAGAATAGAGCAAACCATTGACCTGTTGCGGTATAATGTAAACAAATGGCTTGTTTTTGAAAATTTAATGTTGCATTTAATGGAGTCAGCATGAAGATGTGCAGCGTAAGGATCGATAAATTAACAGGCATTGTGGAAATGGAAGTGCCTGAAGACATAAAGATCGGTGATTATGTAGTCGGTGAGCTTGATAAGGGTGTTTGTCTCGGTGTTGCTATTACCGAGCCGGAGGAAACAACAAAAGCAGGGCTGAAAAAAGTGACGAGAAAGGCCACTGAAGAGGAAGTTAAAGAATACATCTCCCTGAAAGAAAAAGAACGGCATGCCCTTGGTTTCTGCAAAATGAAGATTCAGGAAATGAATCTGCCTATGAAATTATTATGGGCCGAGTATCTTTTCGGCGGCACAAAGCTTCTTTTTTACTTTGTTTCTGAAAGCAGGGTAGATTTCAGGGAGCTTGTTAAAGAACTTGCCAAGGAATTCAAGATAAGAATTGAATTGAGACAGGTGGGTGTCAGGGATGAGGCAAAAATCATAGGGGGACTTGGAAATTGTGGAAATGTATGCTGTTGCAGGAAATTTTTGAATAATTTTTCAATTGTGTCCATTAAAATGGTGAAAGAGCAGAGTCTTGCATTAAATCCTGCAAAAATATCAGGTATTTGCGGAAGGCTTATGTGTTGCCTCTCATATGAGTATGATATGTACGCTGATTGTAAGAAGAATTTTCCGAAAGTCGGGAAGAGGGTAACGGTATCCCAGGGCGAAGGGAAAGTTGTAAAACATAACACATTGAGCTCCACAATGATCATCCAGTTCGACGACGGAAAGGAAGTTACCGTAGAATTGAAGGATGTAAAATAGGATGAATGATACGCAACCCACTATACAAAATGCATGAAGAACAGATAATGAAATTTGAAATCCGGATATCGGAACCCGAAATCCTGAACAAATCCAAATTACTGAAATTCCAAGCGTTTTGAACATTTGAGTTTTGAAATTATTCAGGATTCAGGATTCAGAAATTAGAATTTTATGTGGAACCGGACTATGCAATTTTGATTCAACAAATAAAGACGGAGTATACATATGAGCAAACATTACTATATCACCACACCTATTTACTATATCAATGATGTGCCCCATATAGGCCATGCATATACCACAATCGCCGCAGATGTCATGGCCCGGTATAAGAGAATATGCGGATATGACGTATTCTTTCTGACAGGTACGGATGAGCATGGACAGAAGGTTGAAAAATCGGCGGAACAGCAGGGAATTTCTCCCCGCGAACTTGCCGATAAGACTGTAAACAGGTTTATCGATCTTTGGAAACTGCTTGATATTTCCAATACCGGATTCATAAGAACAACGGAAGAAAGGCACAGGAAGGTTGTCCAGTATATTTTTAAAAAGGTTTTTGAGAAGGGTGATATTTATCTTGGTTCGTATGAAGACTGGTATTGTGTCCCCTGTGAGAGTTATTTCACGGATTTACAGTTGGATGACGGGATAAACTGTCCCGATTGTCACAGGCCCACAGAAAAACTGAAAGAGGAAAGTTACTTCTTCAGATTGTCTCAATATGGAGACAAATTGCTTAAGTTTTTAGAGGGACAGAAAGACTTTGTTATGCCGGATGTTCGTTACAATGAGGTGGTAAGTTTCGTGAAAGGCGGTTTACGGGATTTGAGTGTGAGCAGAACGAGCTTTACCTGGGGGATTCCTGTGCCCATGAAGAAGGACCATATCATATATGTCTGGTTTGACGCCCTTTCGAACTATCTTACAGGAATAGGTTTTCTTGGAGATAATGAGCTTTTTAATACCTTCTGGCCCTGTGATGCACATCTTATTGGAAAAGATATTCTAAGGTTTCATGCCGTTTACTGGCCAAGCTTTTTAATGTCCCTCGGTATTCAACCGCCAAAGCATGTTTTTGCCCATGGCTGGTGGACCATCGATGGCCAGAAGATGTCAAAATCATTAGGAAATGTAATTGATCCCAATGAGGTGATAAGAGAGTACGGTGTTGATGAATTCCGGTTTTTTCTCTTCAGGGAAGTACCGTTCGGATTGGATGGTGATTTTTCGAAAGAAGCCATTACCCACAGGATCAACGGGGACCTTGCCAATGATTTTGGAAACCTGGTAAGCAGAAGTGTTACCATGATAGGAAAATTCATTAAAGGTAAGATAGGGAAACCGGAAACGAAGGGTGGAATGGATGAGCATGTGGAGGAGCATGTGAGACAACTCATCGATGAATATCAAAAAGAGATGGAGGTTTTTTCATACTACAAAGCATTGCAGCATGTCTTTGAGATAACATCGATGCTCAACAGATATATAGATTCCGAAGCCCCATGGAAACTTGCCAAAGAAGATGACCCAAGGTTGAAAACAGTTTTATATAATCTTTGGAACGGGCTAAGGATAACTGCCCTGCTTCTTTATCCCTTTATGCCTGTTAAATCGCAGTCCGTTTGGAGTGCCATCGGCATCGGCAAAATGATAGAAAAATCATCATTCGATGAAGAAAAGGTTTTTTATTATATCGACGATATGGCTCCAATAGGGAAAATAGCCCCCATTTTTCCGAGGATGGAAGGCTGACATGCCTTTCGTATCATTGAAAAAGACACTCCAGAATGTTTTGCAGGAATACCACCTTGCAGTCGATATCGAAGCATACAAGGTGTTTTATCTCTGGGAAGACATTGTAGGCGGGAAAACAGCAAACCATACAAAGCCGGTAAGGATTAATAAGAACATCCTTTATGTGGAAGTCGATGATCCCCTCTGGCTGAGCCAGTTGCGATATATGAAAATAGATATCGTTGACAAGATTGACAGGACGATCAAAAAGGGGATTCTGAAAGACCTTAAGTTTTATCTCAAGAATAATTAAACCAATCGGGGCTTGCGTTGCCCCCTCTCGCCGCCCGCGGGATCGTTTGCTGTATGGCCGGTTGCATCGAAGGGGCGCTCGAAAAGGCCGAAAAAGAAATAACCTGAACAGAGCGGGCCTTCAGTCCGCTTTTTTGATTTATATCCTTATTTCAAAGCCTTCGAAAAAATGATACGGCTTCTTCAGGAACAAAGACTTTCTTTGTTAATGGCGAGAATATCGTTATTCCCCGCATCCTGTATTCTTTTCTGCCTGCTCCCGCTATAATGATGTCTTTGCTGAACGGCAACTCCGCATACCTGCCTTGCCCTTCTGCAATGAGCACCGGGTTGCCGGAATTGATATGTTCAATCCTTGTTTGTGCCCCTATGTTCCGGAATGCTGCTTCAGCATCCACAAAGAGCTTTCTATCTATGACGGCCAAATCAAACCCCATACTTTTTGCTGCAAGGCGTGCGATATCGGTATTATCGATGAGACCTACGCTCCTGTTGAGCCCGTATACATATATGAACAGGTCTTCGCATGTATGTCCGCGGCTTGTCCAGCCGATATTTGCTTTTTTGCTGATTATAGACCCGATTGTCCCATTCATCCTTTTAGGTCTTGACTCTTTGATGGACTTAAAGTCTTCTTGCGTCAGATTATCTATACCGTAATATTCAGACATGGTTTTTCTTATGTTTTTCTCTGAAGGGTCTTTTGAGATTATTATTTCAATGCCTTCGCCGGTCAATTGAGCCTTTTTAAGCGGTGTAATAACTGCCTCACAGGAGGACTTTGAGCTTGTGCCGTCGGTTGCTTTGTTGCCGATAGACATGCTGCCGGTTCCATGGTCCGAGAAGGTAAGGACAAGAGTTTTTTTATTTTTCTTTGAAAATGCAATGGCGACCTTTACCGCTTCATCGAAGGCGAGAACATCGCTGATGACCCCTATAGGATCATTTGCATGAGAAGCCCAGTCTATCTTACTTCCCTCGACAAAAAGAAAAAAGCCCTTCGGATTCTTAGAGAGCACTTCGATTGCCTTTTGTGTCATTACGGAGAGTGCCGGTTGCTCCGGGAAAAGCTTTCTACGGTCAAATTCGTAGGCCATATCGTCATCGGCAAACATGCCCCACAGTTTTCCTGATTTTACGCTATGGAGGGATTCCTTTGTTTCGGCTATTATATAGCCCCTTGATTTTATTACTGCCGTAAGGTCTTCTCCATCAGTGCGGACGCCGCCTTTTCCTTTTGGCAACAGATATTTTTTGCCTCCCCCCAATACGACATCCATATCAAGATAAACCTGCTGTTCGGCAATTTCATTGTAGTTGTTTCTATCGGGCCAATGCGCAGAAAACGATGCCGGAGTTGCATGTTGTATGTTGGATGTTGCTATTATCCCGACAGATCTTCCTGACAGCTTTGCCCCCTCAAGGACAGTAGCAACCGGTTTAAACTTTAATGCATCCGGTATTTTTGCAACACCTTGCATCGTAACAGACCCGGGTAGTATGCCGATAAAATCATTGTTTGTTTTATAACCGGTTGCGAAGGCTGTTGATGCTGATGCTGAATCCGTAATAAGAGATTCGGCGTTGTAGGTCCTTACAGCTCCAAGAGACATTCCGTCAAGTGCCAGGGGGCCTCCCTTGTACCATCGACTTATGGTTGAGTGGGTTGATCCCATACCGTCCGCTACCATCACGATAACGTTTTTGAATTGTGCCTCTCCCGGAAAGGCTGCGACGGTTGTGCAAAGGAATATTATCCCTGCGACGAACCAATAAACCCCGAATCTGTTTTTTGTCCATGTCAGGTGCATGTGTACGCCTTTGAATCGGCCCCTAACGCATTTATTCTGAAAATTTATCTCTAACACAGGGCTTCATATGGATATACAATAACCGATAACCAAATTGCAATATACAAAGAAATCACAAATCACAATATAGACTATGATGCCCGGATCGGTGAAAACAAGTATGTTGCCCACAGTGTAAATGCAGGGCTAAGGGTGGGGTTCTGAACCGGCAGGAAACGAGCGTTTTTTACTTGTTTTTGACTTCGTGCTTCAACTCATCCAACAATATTCTGAACGGAATGTTTTTTTCAAAAGACAACCTTTTTACATCTTCAAACTCAATATGGGATTTTACGAAATTCCCATTTGAATCAAAGCCTTTTTTTATTTTTACGGGACCATATGAAGTTTCAACAGTTTGCATTTCTCTTTTTAAAGTCCGCCTCCGGTCTTTTCTCAACCTTATTCCGAAAGTCGTTGTCTCCAGGAACAAAGTATCCAGCGTCTGCTGAAGTTTTTCAGCTATCACGGCAACGGATAGTCTGACGCCGATCCTTCCTTTTTTCATATAAACCGGGAAGCACAGGACATCAAGGGCGCCCGCATCACGCATTTTGTCCGATACTGCCCCCAGGTACTCCATTTCCATATCATCAATGTCGGTTTCTATTACCCAAATCTCTTCGTCGTAAATGGGGTCTTCAGCATTACCGATGAAGATACGCAAAACATCCGGTTTGGCGGTTTTGTAAGCCCCCATTCCATATCCGGTCTTCTCTATCGTTATAGGAGGTGCTGTATCTTTATCCTTTACATAATGCCTGACGATGGTTGCGCCTGTCGGTGTTGTGAGTTCAAGAGGTTCTTTCGAGAATACCGTATTATATCCGGAGAGGATTTCAAGGGTCACGGGGGGCGGGTTCGGTATGATGCCGTGTGAGGTTTTTATCGTCCCGCTTCCGTGCGGGACGGGGCCGCAAAAGACCTTTTGAATATTGAAGTAGTGCATTCCCCTGGCAACGCATAAAAGGTCAATGAGTGTATCTATATGAGAAAGTTCGTGGAGATGGAGCTCATCCCTTGAGGCGCCATGGACTTTTGATTCTGCCTCAAGGATAATATCGAGCATCCCTTTCGCATCTGCCTTTACTTTCTCTTCGGTTTCAACGGTATTTATGATTTCTTCCATCTGCCTGATTGTCAGATGTGTATCGGAATCGGCAATATCGAGATGAATACCTTCAATGATGCCTTGTTTCTTCTTCACGGGAGACATGGCAGGAACCGGAACCGGTAGTTTATTGAGGAGGGTTTTAAGCTCGTCAAAGGGCAATCCTGCATGGAGGAAAGCGCTTATCATCATATCGCCGCTTATGCCGAAAATGGGATCTATGTAGAGTATCTTCACCTGAAAATACCCCTTATAAATGCGATAGAATCTAAGTTCGATATTTGATGTTCGATGTTCGGATCTATTTTCATAGTCTGTTGATCAGGGTTGCAAAATAGGCTGCGCCGAATCCGTTGTCAATATTGAAGACCGAAATGGTAGAACATGAGTTGAGCATGGCAAGAAGCGCAGTCAGGCCGCCAAAACTTGCCCCGTATCCTATGCTGGTGGGGATGCCTATGACGGGAACCCCTACAATGCCTGCTATGATAGACGGTAACGCTCCCTCCATCCCCGCCGCAACTATTATGACCCTTGCCCTTTTTAATATTTCGAGATTCTGGAATAATCTATGTATCCCTGCGACGCCGACGTCGTAAAGTTTTTCTGTCTGATTCCCGAAAAAGACTGAGGTAATATATGCCTCTTCCGCAACCTTTATATCGCTCGTGCCGGCAGAAGCCACAAGGACAATGCCTTTTCCTTTGATTGTCTGATCTTTTTTTATGTAAAAACATCGCGCTTCTTCGTCGTATATGCCTACGGGAAAAGCTTCCTTTATGGATTTTCCTGCCCTTTTGCTAAGCCGTGTTACAAGAACGTCGAGATCCTTTTCTCTCATGGAGGTTATTATCTCTGTTATCTGATCAATGGTTTTGCCTTGCCCGAATACCACTTCTTCCATGCCTTTACGTACAAGCCTGTGGTGATCAAGCTTTGTGTGGTTCAGGTCTTCGAAAGGAAGGTCTTTCAGTTTTTCATAGGCCTCGTCAACGGAAATGTCGCCATTTCTCACATTTTTCAGAAGATATATCAGCTTTTCGTCCATCATGGTTTTGTTTAATGTTATAAGTTTAAAACCTCCAACCTCCAACCTCTAACCTCTAACCTCCAACCTTCTTTTTATTCCATCATGAATGCATGTTTCACGATCTTCACGCCTTCACTGTCAATGCCGACCACATCAAATCTTACTTTTTTATTAAAACACTTATGTGTTTTCATATAGAACATGGCGGACCTTATGATGCGTTTCTTTTTCATCGCGTTTACCGCTTCCAGGGAGGCCCCATAAACAGGCGTATTCCTCTTTTTAACTTCTACAAAGACAAGATAACCATCTTCCTCGGCGATAATGTCAATCTCTCCGAAATGGTTTCTGTGATTTTTTTCCAATATCTTATATCCTTCGGTCTTCAATATGCTGATTGCCCTTTCTTCGCCTTTTGTGCCTTCTTCTCTTTTACTGTACAAGGTATTCCTTTACCCCTTTGAATGTTTTCCGGTGTATGGGAGAAATACCATGTTCCACTATGGCAATCTTGTGATCTTTTGTCGGATAGCCTTTATTTTTTCTGAAGTTATAGTGCGGATACAGTTCGTGGTATGTCTCCATAATGCTGTCCCTTACGACCTTTGCTATAATGGAGGCACATGCGATGAAAAAGCATTTTTTATCACCCTTTACTACAGGTTTACTCAGAGGAAAACCTTTTATCCCGTAATTGCCGTCTATGAGGAGAAGGTCCGGCCGGATGCCCGTATCTGTTAAAGACCTGTCCATGGAAAGGAGGCTTGCCTGAAGGATATTTATCTTTTCAATCTCTTCGTGGGTTGCAATGCCGATACCTACTTTATGGGCATGTTCCCTTATCCAGTGAAACAGGAAAACCCTTTCCTTTTCAGTGAGCAATTTGGAATCGTTAATTTTTGATTTCTTTCCGGGCAATTCTTTCCAGATTACGCACGACGACACTACAGGGCCGGCGAGAGGTCCCCTGCCTGCCTCATCAATGCCGCCGATGAGTCCTGCAAGCCTGCAGCAGTGCATCATACTAATTTGCCTTCATGTTGCTCGACACTGCCCTCGCAATTAAACCTTTGCATACAGCTTTGTTGTCTCGCTCCATTTTTGAATCCAAATCAGTATTAATCTCTTTTTTCTTTCAGTTTTGCAGCTTTGCCTCTCAGGTTTCTCAGATAGAAGAGTTTTGATCTCCTGATCTTGCTCTTGCTCATTACCTCAATATTTTCAATAAGAGGCGAATGTTTGGGGAAAGTCTTTTCTATCCCTACACTGTAAGATACCTTTCTTACAGTGAAGGTTGCCCTTGTGTTTCCCCCTCTTTTCCGTATTACCACGCCCTCGAAGACCTGAACCCTCTCTTTGTCGCCCTCAAAGATTTTTGTGTATACCTTCACGTTATCACCGATATTTATCTCGGGTAGATCCAGTCTCATGTGTTCTTTTTCCAATAAATCAATTGCTTCGTTCATCTTTGCCTCCTCTTTCACCAAATATTCTATCAAGAATGATTCCAAGCGCTACCCTCAGGGACAGGTGATTGTAATCTCCGCTCCCTTTGACGGGCATAAGCATCTTGTCACATAATTCAACTGTTGTGCCTGTTAACCCCCAGCCCGTTCCGAAAAGCATGAGAAACGACCTTTCTTCATTTCCGATCATAGTCCGGAGTTCCTGATACCCTATTGATTTGTCGTCCCTTGTCTTTGATGATGTGCCGATGATGACAGGGTCGCCCGATATTCTGATTTCTTTTAGCATCTCTTCCATATCGTTACATATTCTAATTTTTTTCAAAGCCACACTTCTCGAAGGGTTATATGTTGAGCCGTACCCATGTTCCCAGTGGTGAATCAATTTTTCCATTATCCGCCTCTGTTTCACAAGAGGAGTAACAATATAGCATAAATCTATTCCAAATGTCATGCAACTTCTTGCAATGTCATGTATTTCCATATTCGTTACGCTTGTGGCTATAATCTCCCCGTTTTTGTCGTAAACCGGGTAATGGATAATAGCAATATATATGTTACCCAGGGATGTCCTCCATGATTTCCCGCATGAATTTGCGGTCTTCGTTATCAGGTTCAAAGCGCGACATTAAATCGGGTCTTTTAAAAATTGTTTTTTTTATTGCCTCTTTCCTTCTCCATTTCCTTATCTCTTCGTGATTTCCCGAGAGAAGCACAGGCGGGACTTCCATGTCCATAAACAGGGGAGGTCTGGTATACTGCGGATATTCAAGGAGTCCGTCCTTCAGGCTTTCATCATTTGCAGATGCTTCATTTCCAAGCACGCCCGGAATATGCCTTATAATGGCGTCTATGAGCACCAGGGCAGGTATTTCTCCGCCTGAAAGGATATAATCCCCTATTGATATTTCTTCGTCAACAAGCGAAAGCACCCTTTCATCTATGCCTTCATATCGGCCGCACAAAAGCGCCAGGTGAGGATTCCGTGCAAGCCTTACCGCTGTTCCTTCATCCAGCATTCTGCCTTGAGGGGTAAGCAGTATGTACTTCGGCCTTTTCATTGTTGCGTTAATATGCTCTATGGCATTGTATATCGGCTCTATTTTCATAACCATCCCGGGTCCGCCCCCGTAAGGGGCGTCATCACAGGTGTTGTGCACGTCTTCAGCGAAATCCCTTATGTTTACAAGGTTAAAGCTTACGAGTCCCTTGTCCGCAGCTTTTTTGATGATACTTTCCTGGAGCGGCGATTCAAATATTTTCGGAAAGAGTGTAAGGATTGTTATGATCATTTTATCAATTATTAATTTTAGTTTTATATCTGTTTAATAACGGGATACTATAGCACATTTTTATTTGGAATTTACAAACATAAACTTCAAAAATGTTTAATTGGATTAATCGGTACATGCTGACACAATGGTGTTTTTAGCTTGATTTTTTAAGTTGTAAAGTTCATTATTTCGCAACTATTTTCGTTTTATCGAGGACAACTGCCATGGGGACAATAAAAGGGGACGGATGTAATAATTATTTTCGGATCGTTCTAAGCGTTGCCTTTGCTGCATTCATTGTCAACGTTGATAACTATATCGTCAACATTGCCCTCCCGACCATAACGGCGGATTTTGGTATTAATACCGGCGAGGCAAGCTGGATCGCCTTGAGCTATATCATCGCAATGGTGAGCACTATGCTCCTTTTCGGAAAGGTCGCCGACAGGGTGGGGTTGAAAAAGGTTTTTATTACCGGTTATGTGTTGTTCTCTCTTGGTTCCATGCTCTGCGGTATTGCGGCGGATCTGCGCTTACTTGTTATTTCCCGCTTCATTCAAGGCTTAGGCGGCTCCATGCTCTACGTGAGCGGTTTTGCAATAATCTCCGAATTTGTTCCAACCGGCAGGAGAGGGTGGGCCTTTGGCATGCTATCCACGGCTGTCGGCCTGGGATTGATGCTCAGCACTCCCCTGGGCGGTTTTATAACGGAATATCTATCCTGGCACTGGGTATTCCTTGTTAATGTGCCTCTTGGCGCCGGAGCGATTCTTTTCAGCGCATGGGTGATCCCCGCTGCAAACATGCAGGGCAAACCGGACAGGCACGGGTCAAAGAAGTTCGATATTCCGGGTGCATTGTTAAGTCTCACAGGCCTCCTTGCCCTCGTTGTTGCCCTTAACAGGGCGGGTAAAAGCGGCTGGCATTCACCGTTGGTCCTCGTCTGCATAGGGATATCGGCGGTTGCAATCTCAATATTCGTTGTACATGAAAAAAGACAGAAAGACCCCATCCTGAACTTGGAAGTTTTTCGAAAACATAACTTTGTGGCCGGCAGCATTGATTCATTTGCGGTATTCGTGTTTTTTGCGGGGAGCAACTTTCTCCTGCCTTTTTTTCTTGAAAGGGTCAAAGGGTTGACGAGCAGCCGGACCGGCCTTGCCATGATGGCTTACTCGGTCGTGTATCTGACAATTGCGCCTCTTGCAGGGCGTCTTTCGGACACTTTCAGTTCACGGATCATCTCTTCGCTTGCGCTTGCATCCGGCGCCGCCGCCTCGCTGAGTTTTGCCCTGACGATGCATCTGGACGGTATATGGCCCGCAATCCTCTATTTGCTCTGGCTCGCCGTATCCATGGCTTTCTTCTTCCCCACCAACAACAATTTGGTCATGCATGCCGTTCCCCAGGAGTACCTGGGGGCCGGAACCGGGACATACAGAACCCTGTGTCATCTTGGCATCCTCATGGGCGTATGTCTTTACGGGACAATTTTTTCCAACAGTTTCCCTGAAGGTATTGCTCATGTTTCCGGTCGCACTCCGGTAGCCGCCTCTCAGGAAACTTTGATCAACGCATTCAGAAACGCCTTCCTGCTCGGTGGTTTTATCGGCATGTGCGCGCTTTTGATGCACCAATTTTTAAAAAAGGAGAAATGAATTATGTTAGGAACCTCGGAGCTTTCCATTACAAATGACATTTCCTACTTGCCGGCTGTTCAGGCTTTTGCCGGAGAGGTGGCAGCACAGTGCGGTTTCGGCGAAAAAGACAGGGTAATGATCCTCCTCGCCCTTGAGGAAGCGGTTACCAATGTCATAGAGCATGCCTTCGAATACGGCGAAAAGGCGACCTTCAAGATTATTTTCGAGCCGAAAAGCACATGTCTGACAATCATCGTAAAGGACAAGGGCCTTCCCTATGAGCCGAATCTTGTTCCGGAGTTCAGTATAGACAGCGACCTTGAACATGGATCAGCCTCCGGCCTCGGTTCGCTTCTGATGAGAAAGAGTGTTGATGAAGTCTCCTATCACAATCTCGGCAGGGAAGGGAAGGAACTCCACCTGACAAAGTATTTCCCCTTTAAAGACATTACGGAGTATCACAGTCCGGAGGAGTTGGAGGCATTCCCTCAGAAATCTGAGCCGGCGCCGTCCCCGGCTAAGGAGATAAAGGCAGAGATACGGTTGATGCGCCCCCAGGAAGCCGTCGAAGTTTCTCAGCTCTTCTATAGGTGCTACGGTTATTCATACTCCATCGACTCCATCTATTACCCTGACAGGTTTGCTCAGCTTGTCGTCGAAGGAAAGATAATATCAGCGGTTACAATTACGGGGGACAACGAAATTGTGGGCCATGTGGGACTTGTGCGGGCACAAGCGGATTCCATAGTCGCCGAAGCGGGAATGGCGGCCACCAAACCGAACTTCCGCGGGTTCGGAAGCATGACAAAAATGGTTAATTTTCTTGCGGACGTAGCCAAAAAAGCAGGATTGGAAGGCCTTTACGGTAAAGCAATCTCTTTTCATACTTATTCTCAAAAGACCGGCTATGCTTGCGGATACAGGGATTGCGCAGTTGCTCTCGGCGTCATTCCTTCCGACAGGATCTATAAAGGGATAATGGACAGCGTGTCTCAGCGCGGGAGCGTCGTGTACTCCTTTCTCCCGCTGGTTGACCAAAAGCCGGCGACCCTTTACGTGCCGTCGCAGCATGCGGTTTTTATAGAAAGCATTTACGGAAATTTAGATCTCAACGTCCGGTTTGTTATACCGGAAAATGGAAAATCGCATGATATGGAAGAGCGATGCACCATCAGAACGGAACTTCTGCCTTCGTTTAACAGGGCGGATGTAGAGATCGTCCGGTACGGTGCGGACGTGTTGGAAGAAACGGCTAAGGTCTTGAAGGATTTACTCAAAAAGAAGGTCGATCAGGTAAGCCTTTTTCTGGACCTCGAGCACCCCATGACCGCCCATTTCTGCGGAGAGTTTGAGAAGTCGGGATTTTTTATTGCAGGCGTCATCCCGCTGCTTCATTTCAACCATACTCTCATCCTCCAGTACCTCAACAACATATCCCTTGATTACTCACAGATCCAGCTTAATTCGGAGTTCGCCAAAAATATGCTTGAATACATCAGGGAGAGGGACCCGAACGTGTAAACGGGTTGAAGTTACATCTGCTTAAAGAGATGCAGATAATTACGGCTTACATTGAGAAGTTCCTGTCTGTCTTTAAGTTTTACTATCCCCCGCCCTGTAAACGAACGGCTTATCCTGTCTATTCTGGAAACGTTCACTATTGTCCCACGATGTATCTGCCAGAATTGACAAGGGTCAAGTTCCAGAGCTAACTCCTTAATGCTTTTTTTAATAAGGGATTCGCTTTCCCTTGTAAATAATATTGTATATTTATCTTCAGCTTTAAAGTAATACACTTCATTCACGGAAACGAGACGAATGCTGTCCCTCTCATGGACTTTGATCCAGTGGAGAAAGCCTGTATGCTTCGTTCCTGCCAGCCTGGAAAGAACCTGTTCAACAATTTCAGAATAACTCCGGGTGGATTCTGCAGGAGATTCCAGTATGTTCTTAAGCCTTTGAACGGTCTGTAACAACCTGTCTTTCAGTACAGGCTTGAGAAGATAGTCAACGGCCTCTCTTTCAAAGGCCTCCACCGCATACTGATCGAAGGCGGTGACGAATACGATACGGCAGTGACCGGTGACTTTTCTTGCTACTTCCATGCCGGATAAACCGGGCATTTTTATATCGAGAAAGACAATCTGAGGCTGTTTTGATTCTATCATGGCAAGCGTTTCTTTACCGTTTTTCGCCTCGCCGCAAATCACGAGGTCCGGCCAGACCTCTACCAGCATGGATTTGAGATATGTGCGCAGCTCTTTTTCGTCGTCGGCGATAATTGCCTTATAAGTCATTTGGTATCTCGATGACCGCTTTTACGCCCTTCGGTCTGTTTTCCTCCAGGATTAAACGTCCTTTTTCTCCATAAAGCAATCTGATCCGCTCCATCACATTGCCGATGCCTACTCCGGTTTCATGACAGGGAGAGAACCCGTTGCCGGTATCCGTCACTTCTATTCTCACAAGACCTTCTGCCGCCAATGCCTTTATCGTGATTTTTCCCCCGTCAATATTCGGTTCGAGGCCGTGTTTGACGGCGTTCTCCACCAAGGGCTGGATCAACATGGGGGGTAATGGATGATTACTGAGCGCATACGGAATATCGATGGAGAAAGAAAGCCTCTCGCTCATTCTGATCTTTTGAATATTGAGGTAAGCTTTGATTATGTCTATTTCCTGACCAAGCGTTGTTGCCGCAGGAAGCGTTCTCGAAAGAGAAGTGCGGAGATAGCAGACCAAATCCCCCAGCATGGATTTGCTCTTCGCCGGGTCCGTATCTATCAGGCTGATTGTATTGGAAAGGGTATTAAAAAGGAAATGGGGTTCTATCTGTGCCTGAAGCAGCCTTAATTTGCTCTCAAGGGCTTCTTTCTCAACAGACAGGCGTTCGATCCTTTCCTGTTCTGTTGCCTCCCTGCTGAGCCCTAACTGGTACTTCAAATAGAATATAGTGGTGACGGCACTGACGTACACAAGAAAAAATACAAACACGTGAGGAAGGTTAGGCTTCAGAACTGCTGAGAAAAGGAGCCGGAAAATAATGCCTCCCATCAGGTAACCCAGGCAGACGCCAAGAAAAATGGAAGTAACGATTGCGGCAACAAGTGATAGAATCCTTCGGGGTTTAAAAAGCCGGAAAAAGGTTCTTCGTGTGATAAAAAGACACAAGCCAATAGAAAGGCATACGATGACTGTCCCGATATGAGCCCTCCGGAGCCCTGTTGCCATCAGGAACACCGCTATTCCCGTCCATATAATGATGGTATACAGGAGGTCATGCAAAAATGGTCCCCTGATGCAGTAGAAGAGAATAAAATTTTTTATCAGTTCTCTGTTCAAGTTAACTCATTCTTTCCGTATCAGAAAGTATATTTCAATCCTGCCATCCACTGATAGTCCAGCATGCTTCCGAACTCCGTATTTTTACCCCCGGCCATTATGCTGCCGACAGAAAACAGTTCCAGATGTTTACCAAGATAATATACCAGAACCGAAGTAAATTGACCAGACCCGTCATCCAGGTTTTGTGTCCAGCGGATAGTACAATCGAACACATCCTTGATGTTGCTCTGTGTATACTGGAATAAACCATAGTTCTTGCGAAGGAGCCGCAACCCTGTATTAGTCATTTGCCCGAGGACTTTTTGCCCCAGGGCCGATAACGGACCATCGGAAATAAAAGCTTGTGCTGCCTTGCGCCTCAGAGAATAGTAACTGTCCGCCTCTGTATTGTTCAGACCCTGTCCGTAATAGGCGTACTCGATTGTCAATGTCCCTCTGGTTTCAAGTGTATAAGAACCCCCCATCAGGATGGCAGGATTAATAGAGGAGCTGTATTGATACAGCTTCTGCATTGACGCCCTTAAAGTAGAATTATCCGTCACAGGATATAATGCCTGACTGCCTTGGGTGAAGCTGCCCTCGCTGTAAAGTAAAAGGGCATCCGAAACGGTCCAACCTCCGAAAAAACCGAGTATGTTCCCGGAGTCTTCTTTTCGGGATAGAATTGCAGTGCTGTAGCTTTCCCGGCCTGTATAATCTATTTTCAGGGAATAGGTCTTCTCAAAAGGGGCAGGGGGGTAGGAAGAGAGAAAGCGACCCGGACCGGTTGCCTTGTTCAGCCCTTCACCTGTATTGGCGATGAGAGATATTGTCCAGGAACTATGGGGAACATAGACCACCCTGCCAAAATCCATCCCGGGTACTTCCAGATAGGGATTGCGACGTCCATTGTCCTGAAAAAATGGGTTGGAAGGAGAGAAAAGAAATGATGGTCCCCACTGCAAATTCTCTCTGCCGTAGGATATGAATGTATTCTGCCTTATTTTCAATCGTGCAAGCCACTCGTTAATGAACCAATCCGAATCCCAATCCGAATCCCCTTCGCGACTCCCTTCCTGCCATTTCCTGTAATAAACTCTCATTCTGGGCTTGACGCTGAGATCAAGAATATCTTTATTGAGGCGAAGATCAGGCCGTAATTCAAGGGCCGCCACATAACGGGGTATTTGAAGAAAATCGTTTGAAGGATTCTGTGTTGAATCGGAATATTTCTGGACAATTCCATAGGTTAAAGAGCGAAAATCGATTGAAAAATCTTTTGTCTGCATCTTACAAATCAAGGTATTGCACATGTCCTCATCGGCTGTGCCTGCCCCCGGCCAAAGGGCAGTTATCAGGAAAGCAGTCACAAAAAGAGCATGGTTACCGTTTTGTAAGATCGGTTTAATGTTCAAAGCGCCTATCTCAGGAGCAGGTTGAGGTTGAATATGGAATCGGGAATTTTTTTGATAGACACCTTACGGTAATGCAGGATCGTAAAATCTTCCTTTAATACCGCATCTATGATGACCATTTTGGAAATAAATTCCCGTGGCCTGCCTTCAATAGAGATGTTGTTCCGGTATTCAAATAAAGCCGTTTTGAACATTTTTCCCGATACGGTGTAGAACTCGGCTTTGAGCCCCACCAGCCGGTCTTTGGATACCCAGTATTTTATCCGGTCATAGGTAGCTTTTTTATCTACTGCCTTCAGGTCGAAGACATAACAATCCTCCTTGTTAACCGTGTCTTCCGAGGTCCCATCAATTTTATAGTCTTCGGCATAGTTGGTTGTTGCTATATCGCCGTTTGCAGCCCTGCCTAACAGCTTTTGCCGCGGCGAAATCGGGACAGGCTTTGAAAGACCGGGCTTCACGAACCACATATTACGGTCAAGCATCAACAACTTCTGGCCCTTCATGCTGGCGGGGGTCAGGTACTCTGCCAGTGAATTGAAATTGCGGGATGAAACTTTGAGGGTCCTTTCCTGCCTGCGGCCTTTTTCTATAGATTCGATCGCAACCTCCCACTCAACCCCTTCCTCTTTACCGCGGGCTTCATCCGCTTTTTTTAAAACCTCTTGGGGACTTATTGCGGCATAGAGCGAGAGGATGGAAAGACCTGCATAAAAAACAAACATAAGTGTTAAAAAAAGCAAAGCCCTTTTTTTACACATTTTTACACATGTCCCAGCGCGTTTACGATATTCTGTCTTGATGCCCGCCTTGCCGCTATGATTGCAGTTATCGAAGAGAGGAGAGTCATAAAAGCTACCAGTATAAATAAGGTTTCCGGAACAAAATCAACCCATAGCCGTACAGGTGTGGAGCCGCTGGGAGGTATATAGGTAGGGGAAAAAATCCTGAGAACAGTGCAAACGATAAGATGAATAACTATCCCTGCGAAACTTCCGAGAATACCCAAAAATCCGCCTTCTATGGTAAAAAGAAGTAACACGCCCCTTTGCTTGAGGCCGAGAGCCCTCAGTATCCCGATTTCCCTTGTTCGCTCTAATACAACCATACCCATGGTGTTTACAGTGCTCATGGCGACGATAATGAAGACTATGAAGAATATGAACAGCAAAATAACGTCCAACAAGCGTTTCGATCTTGCGTAGTATAAGGAAATCTCATCCCAGGTCTTTATTTCAGCGTCCACTCCTGCGCCGGTGAGTTTGGCGAGAAGGGATGAGCGCATCTTTTCGGTAGTTCCCGTGTCATTCAACAGAACCACGACCTTATCGGCCATTTTTGTGTCGAGAAGAGACTGTGCAAAACCAAAAGTTAAACGCATCAGTTTATCATTCGTGGCAGCCATGCCCGTATCGAAAACTCCCGCTACCTGTATATCCAGGGCATTGATCTGGCCGCTCAGTGTCGGCGCCATCACGACCGCGTCTTTGCCGGGCTCCAGATTCAGCAGTTTAGCCAGGTCCTTTGCAACCTCCACACCGTAGGGCTTCCTGTCATTTAACTTATCCCCCGTCACCGGCCTCAATCTGCCCCAGGACCCTTTGATGACTTTGTCATCTTTTGGTACGATCCCTTGAGAGATAAAAGGGGTTGAAATCGTCCCGTTTGTCACAAGACCGTTAACATGAATTTGAGGAGTGGCCAGAATAACCCCTTTTTCCTGTGTAACGCAATCTACAATCTTGCTGATTTCATCCTGGGAAAACATGAATTTCTCCGGATCTATTTTGCCTTTCTCGAGCCGGCCGGTCTTATAGATCGTCAGGTGGCCCAAGCTTTCACCTCGAATAGCCCCTTCCTTGAGGTACCAATAAATCCTGACGGTGTAACCGTAGAAAAGACTGATTGCCGAAAAACCTACTGCTATAGCGAGCAGCGTTACAATCGTCCGTCTCTTATTCCTTTTGATATTCCGCACCGCAAGCTTAATCCATCTGATCATCGCCTCGTCTCCTCATCGGCAATCCGTCCATCCTCAAGGTGCAACAGGTGTGCAACGCGGTCCAGGAGCCTCTGATCGTGTGTGGAAAAAATAAAGGTAATCCCGTCTTTTTCGTTCAATTCCCGCATGATGTCGATAATGGCATGTGCATTCTCCGAGTCAAGGTTGGCGGTTGGTTCATCAGCGATGACCAGATAAGGATCGTTTACCAGCGCCCTTGCAATGGCCACCCTTTGTTGCTGTCCTCCCGACATCTTGAAGGGGCGCTTGTGAACAAGTTCGCCAAGTCCCACTTCCTTGAGACGAATCAATGCCTTTTCCCTTGTTTTAGAAAAAGATTCCCCCTTGATCTGAAGGGGAAGCATCACGTTCTCTATTGCAGAAAGAACGGGGATCAGGCTGAAATTCTGGAATATGAAACCGATGCTTTCATTGCGAAGAGCGCTTTTTTGGTTGTCGGAAAGGGAAAGGGTATGCTTTCCGGCTATAACAATATCTCCCTCTGATGGTTCGTCAATGACGCCGATAAGATTGAGAAGCGTTGTTTTACCTGAACCTGATGGACCCCATATGGCAGCAAACTCCCCTTTATCTATCCGTAAATCAATCCCCCGAAGTGCATGGACAATTGTTTCTCCCAGCACATAATCTTTTTTAATGTTTTTCATCTCGATTAATGCCATTTCTACCTCACAAAATTTATATATTACGTATAGTGCTTTGCCAATAACACGGTGATAAGAAGACATACAGATTGATGAAACGGTAATTATTGATAACGGAATGTAAAAAATACCACTGGGATAATCTCATGTACCTTTCATGCTGCTATCTTCCTTTTTGTCGCATACTTTTTGCTCATGTAAGATGCATTTCTTAGAATGTCGAAAAAAAGACCTGTCCCTGAAAATTAATTGAGGAGGAAAACATGATACATCAAAGACCAAAGAACAAGGGAAGATGGAATGCAGCAGATACAATCCTTATCCTTTTCATTTTCGTCTTGTTTATGGCTGTTTCGCCGGTGTATGGGGACAGCCCCAAAAAAAACGACGGACAATCCGGTCAAATCAAGATCATCATTACGGACCTTGAAAACGACAAAGGCACGGTTCGCATTGCATTATTTGATTCGGAAGACAGCTATAAGAGTGGAAATAAGCCTTTTAAAACCACTGCTGCCAAAATTAAGAACCGTTGTGCCGAATGTACTTTTGATGGAGTTCCTTACAAGACCTATGCGATCAGACTGTATCATGATCAAAACGGAAACGGACAATTGGATAAGGATGCCCGGGGCATACCCATGGAACCATATGCGTTCTCGAATAATGCTAAAGGTTTTATGGGACCGGCAGCATGGAAAGATGCAAAATTTACAATCCGATCAAACAGTGTGAAGATGGAGATATCGCTGGATTAGATAAATTAAATTTGTTTACGGTGTCTACTGAAAGTTAAATTGGGGTCGGACCAGGCCTTTAAAAATACTGGATTAGGGAGTAAGGATTATGGATTACTTTAATCCTTTAATCCATCAATCCTTACTCCAATTTCAATCCTTAATCCAACCCTTGTCCCTGTTTCCTGCTTTTTAATCCATAATCCATAATCCTTCATCCACATTCCGACAGGGGGCTTAAAGTGCTGTTTTTGCCTACGAAACCTGAGAAGCAATAAGGTGATAAGCGACGGGCCAGCCAGTACTCGTACAGCGGGGGTGATAGGCAAAAAAGACAATAAGGTGGTTTAATTGCTAAGAAAGAATCGATATGTTAATGTATAAGGAAAAGGAGGGCTGTGATGCATGGAATGAAAGAAATAATAGAAGAAGCAGAATCGCTTCCCATAGAAGAAAGGGTCGTGGTCATTGATTCCTTGCTTAGAACAATTAACCCCCCGACAGCAGAAATAGATATTGAATGGATAAAGGTCGCTAAAAGACGGCTTACAGAGTTACGATCGGGACAGGTGATGCCTATTTCAGGCAATGAAGTTTTCACGAGAATCCGTAATCGTTTCGAGAAATGACCTTTTTATTTCACCCGGAAGCAGAAGAAGAATTCCTTGCAGCTATCGACTATTATGAAGATCGTGAAGTTGGCTTAGGCTATGACTTTTCTGCCGAGGTTTTTGCCGCTATTCGGAATATCGTAAATTATCCTGATGCCTGGCCGGTTATTGAAGAAGATATTCGGCGCTGTCTTGTAAACCGTTTTCCCTTTAGTGTGCTCTACAGTATTGAACAGAGCGGGATATTTATACTTGCAGTGATGCATCTGCGCAGACATCCTGACTACTGGAGGCACAGATATTGAGGCATGCACTATAAATTAAGGGGCGATGTGCAGGTATGAACATCTTCGGATAGCCTCCGTCCTTCCGGCAAAGAGGCGTGCAGCCGGTCATCAAAAATGACGCTATTGCATAAGGGGATGCAGTCAATCGCGAAGATAAAGGCCTATTCGAAAAAAGTTATTAATAAAAGTGTAGATGCAGTAACATTGCTGAAGGTTTGAGGAGAAGACACCCCTTTAAGTTTCCGGCTCAACCACCGTCATAGTTTTGTTTACGATGTCTACTGAAAGAATGTAGTCCTCAACCATGGGGATTAATATTTCCCGTTTTCCCCTGACAACTATCAAATCCTGAGCCCCGGTATGCATTATCTCTGCGACGGCGCCGATCCCGATGCCGTCCTGATTGATTACTTTCAGGCCGATAAGCCGGTATTCGTAATATTCGTTGTTATTCAGAGGGGGGAGTTGCTCTTCTTTGACAAAAAATTCTTTGTTCACCAAAAAGGAGGCTGTCTCAGGGTTGTCCAGTCCTTCAAACTTCAGGTAGAAAAAATCTTTATAGAATCTTTTTTCTGATGGCTTAAATTTTACCCATCGGTTGTTTTCGTTTTTAACTAAAAAAGAGGTGTATTCATAAAACACCTCTTTTTCGTCATTGTAATACTGAAATTTTACTTCCCCTTTAATTCCATGGGTGGATATCACTCGCCCAACAGGGACATATCCCATTACTCTATGATTTCGAGAACTGCCCGTTTCCTGACTTTTGTGGATGCTGCACTCAGTATGGTTCTCATAGCGCGCGCAGTCCTTCCTTGTTTGCCTATGACCTTTCCGAGATCATCTTTGGCAACGCTTAACTCAATTACGGATGTTTTCTCGCCCTCAATTTCGGATACTTTTACCATATCAGGGTTATCTACCAGTGCCCTTGCAATGAATTCAATCAGTTCTTTCAACATGGCTCCACCTCCATAAGTTATTGGGTTATTTCCTTGAGTATCCCTTCTTTTTTGAATATGTTTTCAACAGTCTTTGTGGGTCTTGCCCCTTTTTTATACCATTCCTTGATCTTTTCTTTTTCAAGGATTATCTCTGCAGGGTCTGTAATCGGGTTATATGTGCCCACGTTTTCAATAAACCTGCCGTCTCTCGGATACTGACTGTCGGCTACAACAATTCTGTAAAAAGGCCTTTTCTTAGCTCCATATCGTGACAATCTGAACTTTACCGCCAAAATTTCACCTCCTATCTCATGAGTAGCTGCCTTGGAAAGCCTTTTGAGCCCCCCTTCGCAAGCTTTTTGATCATTTTTTTTGTTTCTGCATATTTTCTCAAAAGCTCATTTACATCCTGAACCTTTGTGCCGCTGCCCTTTGAAATGCGCATTCTCCTGCTCCCGTCTATAAGGTGGGGATATATTCTCTCCTTGATTGTCATGGAATTAATAATGGCTTCAGTCTTTTTTATATCCTTTTCCGCCTCGGAAAAATTAATCGCCCCTTTCATCTTATTGAATCCCGGGAACATACTGATGATGGATTCTATAGAGCCAAGTTTTTTCATCTGTTTTATCTGTTCTTTAAAATCTTCAAGGGTAAATTCGTCTTTTCTAAGTTTATTTTCAAATGCCTTTGCCTGTTTCTCATCGAATACTTCCTGTGCCTTCTCGACGAGTGAGACAATGTCACCCATGCCGAGTATGCGGGATACAAGCCTTTCGGGGAAGAAAGGTTCGAGGGCATCCAGTTTTTCACCTACACCAATGAATTTTATGGGTTTTCCGGTAGCAGCTTTTATTGAGATGGCGGCGCCGCCTCTCGCATCGCCGTCTAACTTTGTGAGGATCACGCCGTCAATGTCCAGCTTTTCATTAAATGCCCTGGCAATATTAACTGCATCCTGGCCTGTCATGGCGTCGAGGACGAGCAATGTTTCTCTTGGATTGAGGAGTTTTTTCTGGTTTATCAGTTCCCCTATCATCTCTTCGTTTATATGGAGGCGACCGGCTGTGTCCACAATCATGGTGTCGAAACCGTTTTTCATAGCGTATGCCTTTGCCTCGGAGCATATTTTAAGCGGGTCCTTCATGTCCTTCGAAGCGAAGGTGCCGACACCTATCTGGGCGCCTATCTTCATCAACTGATCGATTGCGGCAGGCCTGTAAACATCTGAAGGAACAAGGAGGGGCTTTCTGCCTTTTTTTCTTAAAAATATGGCCAGTTTGCCTGCTGTTGTGGTTTTTCCGGAACCCTGGAGTCCTGCAAGCATAATGACAACCGGCGGAGAGCCGGAGGTATTTAGGGGTTTATTTTCCTTGCCGAGGAGTTCACACATTTCGTCATGGACGATCTTAACGAACAGTTGACCGGGGGTTATACTCGTGAGTACCTCTCCGCCCAAAACCTTCTCTTTAACCTTATCGAGGAAGTCTTTGGCTACCTTGTAATTCACGTCTGCCTCAAGGAGCGCAACCCTTACTTCCCTCAGGGAATCCTTGATGTTATCTTCAGTGAGCTTACCGAACCCTCTGAGCTTTTTAAACGTACTTTCTAATCTTTCCTGTAATTTCTCGAACATATGGGCTATAGGATAATAAAAAACCGTTGAATAGTCAACGTTAATCATGCAAGCCGTGTAAACCTTCAGCTTTGCGGGACATGAAAATCCCTTGTAATTTCAACAGAATTTGTGTACTATATAGTCTCATTTAAAATCCTTTTGCATAAGGAGCGGCAATGTATATTTCAATAATCGGCGGCGCCGGTTCGGGGAAGACAATGCTTTTCCAGGCGTTAAGCGGCATAAAAAAAGATGATGGCACTGCCCCGAATACAATAGTAACCATCGATGTGCCTGATGAGCGGCTTGAAAGATTGTCAAAAATATTTAATCCAAAGAAAATTGTTCATGCACGCATAGAAATATCCGATACGGCAGCGATAGAAGAAGGCGATGTAAAGAATGAAACTATCAGCCCCAAGGCGATCCAGAAGATGAGGACAAGCGATGCCTTTATCCTTATCCTGCGTCATTTCGATAATGGATTGCCTGTTGACCCTTTGGCTGAATTCAGAACTATTTTTACTGAGTTTATCCTTTCCGATATGGCGCAGATTGAATTGCGGTTGGAGCGAATTAAAAAACAGGGCGGGAAAAAAGATAATCCCCTCATTCAGCAGGAAAAAGCCATGCTTGAGAAGTGCCTTGCCCACCTTGATGAGGAAAAACCTTTATCTACCTTGCAAAATTTAAATGGAGACGAGAAAATGCTTCGCGGTTTTCAGTTCCTCTCGCAAAAGCCCATGATGGTCGTGGTGAATTGCGATGAAATGACGGTTGACGAAGCTGAAACGATCCTGTCAGGCATTAAAATATTATTGCCCGGCGATATCCCCGTTATTGCCGCATGCGCCAAGCTTGAAGCCGAACTGGCGCTTATGCAGCCGGAAGAGCGTGTTGATTTTATGACTGAATACGGTATTAAAGAAACTTTACGTGACCGTATAATACAGCTTGCCTGCATGACGCTGGGCTTAATCTTTTTTTTAACGGTCGGGGAAGATGAGTGCCGCGCATGGCCGATAAAAAGAGGGATGAATGCCCAGGATGCAGCCGGTACCATCCATACCGATTTTTTCAATAAATTTATCCGTGCTGAAACGGTTGGCTATGATGATTTTATCAAATTCGGTAATTTTGCAGAATGTAAAAAGGCAGGCGTATGGCGTCTTGAAGGAAAAGAGTATATTGTCCGGGACGGTGACATCATTTCTATAAGGGCAGGCAACTAATGCTTTTCCTGACCCATAAGCTCGTATACTTTCAGCTTGCCAATCGTTGAATCAATCTCATATTGTCCCATTTCGATGACATCCAGATGGGATGTAGCAGCCCGGTGGGTATCTTCGCTGATAAGAATGCCGTTCGGCAACGTTTTAACAAGATTTTGCAGTCTGAAAACGGTATTGACTGAGTCGCCTATTACGGTATAATCCATTTTTTTGTCAAAACCGATGTTGCCTATTACAACTTCGCCGGTATGGATGCTGATCCCTATTACAAGGGGAGCCCCAAGTTCCTGCAGAAAATATTTGTTTACTGTCTCAATGGACCGTTTCATTTCCAGCGCTGCAGCAATTGCGTTATCGGCATCCATGGTGCTTGGAACAGGCGCACCGAAAACGGCAAGGAAGCCATCGCCTAAGTATTTATCCACAATACCGTGATGATTGAATACGATCCCGCCCATTACTGAAAAAAAATAGTTAAGCATTGATACTGTTTTTTGTGGTCCAATTTTCTTTGTAACTCTGGAAAATCCCCGGATATCGATATTAAGAAGGCTGAGGCTTCTGAATTCATCGATGATTGCCTTCCCGGTGTCCTTGCCATAGACAATTTTTTCGACTACCTCCATCGGGACAAACTTCTGAAACATCTGTCTTATGCCCCGTTCATGTTCGGTCATCGATATCGTTTCCTGATAAAGACGTGCATTTTCCATGGCGATAACCAGAGAAGAAACGATGGAATGGAGGAGGTGTTCGTCGTTTGGACCGAAGTCACCGCTTATTTTATTGATAAGCTCGATTGCTCCGAGCACTTTACCCTGGGATATCATGGGAATGCATAATACGGATCGTGTTTGGAATCCGGTTTTTTTATCAATCTCAGGAAAAAAATGAGGAGATTGCGTGATGTCATTAACAATTAGAGATTTCCCCTGGCTTGCAACACAGCCTGCGATGCCCTGACCAAGCTTAATCCTGAACTGTTTCAGTTTATCGATATCCCTGCCGAAGGTAATCTTAAAGTCAAGCTCGCCGTCATGCAATAAGAACAGCGATCCGGCCTCCACATTCATAACGACGCGTATCATGTCCATGGCATACTGGAGGACTTTATCGATATCAAATGTTGATATGGCGAGGGTATTTCCAATCTCCTTGAGCGTGTCCAACTCGTTTTCACGTTTTTCCACAGCGCCGGACAGCATGTCTCTTTCGATTGAGAAAGAAAGAATATCCATTGTCAGATTGATGAACTCCATCGTTTTATGAAACAAATCCGGTTTTGATGCACAAAGGACCAATACTCCTTCCACGTTATTCCGCATCTTCAAGGCTGCGAATAGACATGCCTTATACCCCTGGTTGCACAGGAGTTCTTTTTCTATGTCTTCATGCATGACTTCTATATCTTTATCATTCAAAATGAGAGTTGTTCCCTGATTTATTACTTTGTCAAATATAGAGTCTTTGTAATTGCAATAAACTCCTCTGGATAGATTGATGGGGATTTTAGAGAAAGAATCATAGATCAAAAGGTCATTTGGCCTTGTTTCTTCTTTAATCATAATAATAGCCGTTTCAAAAGAAACAAGCGCCTGAATTTCATTAAGGATTGCATAAATGAGTTCGCTACCCTTGAAGCTTGAGCAGATGACCTTAAAAATCTTCTTCAACTGTTTGAGGAATCCTTGATTCTGTTCATTTTTTTTAAGAAGACGCAGATTCTCGTACGTGAAAGCTGCGCCGCTCAGGAGAGATGAAAGCACTTCCATATCTTCAGTAACAAATGGCGTATCATTATCTCTCCGGGAGACTGTGAGCACGCCAATAATGTCATTAATGGTTTTAATGGGCATGCATATAAATGATTTGGTTCCGTAAAGCGACCGGTTGTTCCTGCCGAAACGGCTGTCTTTTTCAATATCGTTAACAAGAAGAGGGGATTTATTAATGACCGCATATTTTGCGATACTTTTGTCAAATTCAATCGGGTCACCTACTTTGACTATGTTAACAAGCCCGATGTTGGCTTGTAATATGAAATTTTTACGGTCCGGCCGCTCGAGCATAAGTACGGAACCTATGTCTGCATTTGCCAGCTTTAAAGCGCGTTCCAGCGTTATATACATTAGTTCTTCCGGATCATATGTCACATAACAAAGGTCTGAAAGCTCTTTAAGCGTCGACATTTTTAAGGCATTCTTTTCGAGCTCTTTAAGCATGGATTTGAATTTGGTCTCGATGGCATTAAAAGACTCAATAATATTTGTTAATTCATCTTCACCGTTGTTGAGCCGGACACCCGAAAGGTCACTCGTGATCTTTTCGGAAATTGTGTTTGAGATTGAAACTACTTTGTTAAAAATACTCCTGAGCAGGAGAAAGCCGAGAAATGAAAAAACGAGAAATGCAATGAGAAAAATGTGCAGCGATTCATCATAAATGATATCGTATTTGACGGCATAGAGCAAAAAGCCAAAGACAGGGAAAACAAAGAAAAGCCCAACAATGATTGAGAGTTTGTAGAAAAGGGTTTTATTTTTTAAAGATATTTCATTAAGCCAATTTTTATCGAATCCTTTTTTCATGACTTTATCCGGTTAAGGTTCTCCAACGCAATGTTATAGAAAGACATTTTAGTTGTCAACGATAAAAAAAACAAATAAAAAAGCCCCGTGGGTTTCGCGGGGCTTTTAGTTGTTTGATTTAAAAATTAATCAAGTTTTTCTCCGCCAACTCTCATACCGTAGAAGGAACGATAAACGAAGATGAGGGCTACGATAAAGAAGATGACGCCTATGGACGTCTTCAATGCCTGAGACTGCATGGTTACGGCAATCTCTGTGGCAAGTAAACCGAAGAGTGTGGTGAACTTGATAACCGGGTTCATGGAGACGGATGAAGTGTCTTTGAAGGGATCGCCCACTGTGTCGCCGATAACGGCGGCGGCATGGAGTTCCGTACCCTTTTCTTTAAGGTCGACCTCAACGATCTTCTTTGCATTATCCCATGCTCCGCCTGCGTTGGCCATAAATATGGCCTGGTAAAGCCCGAAGAAGGCGATGCCGACAAGGTAACCGATGAAAAAGTAAGGGTTAAAGAAAGAGAGTGCAAGGGCCATGAAGAAGACAACAATGAAGATGTTGATCATGCCCTTCTGCGCATATTGGGTACATATTTTTACGACTTCCTTGCTGTCCTCGATGGACGCTTCTTCTTTGTCGAGGTTGATATTTTTCTTGATAAAGACCACGGCCCTGTATGCGCCGGTGGCAACCGCCTGAGTGGCAGCGCCGCTGAACCAGTATATGACTGCGCCGCCCATGAGGAGTCCCAGTATGATCTCGGGCTGCACAAGGCTCAGTTTTGCGACGACGTTCCCGTAGAGGTTTTCCAGGAGAATGATGATGCCGAAGACCATAGTTGTGGCGCCCACGACAGCCGTACCGATAAGCACCGGCTTTGCCGTTGCTTTGAAGGTGTTTCCTGCACCGTCTGCCTCTTCGAGATAGTCCTTGCCGTTTTCAAAATCCGGTTCAAAGCCGAAGTCTTTTTTGATGTCTGCTCCGATGTTGGGGATACTTTCGATTCTGGAAAGCTCGTAAACGGACTGGGCATTATCGGAGACAGGGCCATATGAGTCAACAGCGATTGTTATCGGCCCCATGCCGAGAAAACCGAAGGCAACAAGACCGAAGGCAAAAACAGGGGCCGCAAAAACGAATTTTTCCGGCATAACGGCGACAATGGATGCTTGCTGAGAAACGACATATGCGATAAACATGAGCAAGATAATGACAAGACCTTCCCAGAATGCGGAGAAGTTACCGGCAACGAAACCGGAGAGGATGTTAAGGGATGCGCCGCCATGACGGGTAGCACCGACAACTTCCTGTACGTGGCGGGACTTGGTGCTTGTGAATATCTTGGTAAATTCAGGAATCAATGCCCCTGCAATGGTGCCGCAGGAGATTATGATGGCAAGCGCCCACCACAGACCTGGATACTTGGCATCCAGGTCGCCGAGGAGCATATAACTTGCCCAGAAGGTGACGATAATGGAAACCGCAGAGGTAATCCAGACGAGGTTTGTCAGCGGCTGCTCGAAGTCGAATTTTTTCTTATTGCCATAGACGGATTTTGTGATGCCGCTATTGATGAAGTAGGATATGAGGGCAGTGAGGATCATAAGGATACGCATTGCGAATATCCAGATAATCAGGGTTCCCGACATGACAGGGTTTGCCGCCAGGGCTAATGCGAGGAAAGCGATCAGGGCCACACCGGTTACGCCGTATGTCTCAAAACCGTCTGCTGTCGGCCCGACGCTGTCGCCGGCGTTGTCGCCGGTACAGTCTGCTATAACACCGGGGTTTTTCGGGTCGTCTTCCGGAAGCTTGAAGACTATTTTCATAAGGTCGGAACCGATATCGGCAATCTTTGTGAAGATACCGCCGGCGATCCTGAGAGCGGATGCGCCCAGGGATTCACCGATCGCAAAGCCGATAAAACTCGGGCCGATAAGCTTGTCCGGAAGAAATACAAGGATGCAGATCATGAAAAACAGCTCTACGCTGACGAGCAGGAGGCCTACGCTCATGCCGGAAGTGAGGGGAATATTGACAACATTAACCGGTTTGCCTGTAAGGGCTGCGAAGGCAGTTCTGGAGTTTGCCATGGTGTTGATCCTCATACCGAACCAGGCAACGCCGTAGGATCCGAGAATGCCAAGTATAGAGCATACAAGGATGATCAGCATATTTCCGAATGGAACATGGGACAATCCCATAAAGTAGTAAACCATACATATCGCGATCAGTATCCAGAGGGCGATAAGGAACTTGCCTTGCTGTGCCAGGTAAGACTTGCAGGTTTCCCATATTATCGCAGAGACATCAAGCATGGATTTGTGTGCCGGCAGGTTCTTTGTCTGGTTGTACTGGACAGCAGCAAAGATGAGGCCTACAAAACATATAAGGATCCCGAAGTACATGATTGAAAGTCCGCTCGTACCACCGAAAATCGAAAAGGATATCTTCGAAAGGTCGGGAAGAACAATGTCCGCCTCACCGGCGAAGGCGAGGGGCGCTGACACCAAAAGTGCGGCAGCAAAAAGAAACAATGAAGATAACATATTGCGCTTGCTCATCTATAAACCTCCTTAAAAAATTTGTTTATAACTACTAAAACTCAGCTTAGCGATACATTACTGTATACAAAACTCAGCTTAAGGATTGCTTATTGTAAAACACTTTTTTCAGGAATGTCAATGAACTTTATGAAAAAATTCACAATACATGAGTCAGTAAGGAAGGGTAAAAGGTGAAAAATAAAAGGTAAAAGGTGAAACGTAAAACGTGAAAGGCGGAACTGGAAAAGCAGTCGATAGTCGATGGTCGACAGTCGGTAGAAGCAGTCGATAGTCAATGGTCGACAGTCGGTAGAAGCAGTCGATAGTCAGGGTAGTCGATGGTCGATAGTCAAGAAACTGGTGAAGCAGTCGATAGTCGATAGTCGGTAGAAGCAGTCGGTAGTCAGGGTAGTCGATGGTCGATAGTCAAGAAACCGGAGAAGCAGTGAAAGGTAAAAGGTAAAAGGCTAAAGGCTAAAAGGTAAAAGGCTAAAGGCTAAAAGGTAAAGGCTAAAAGGTGAGAGGTAAAAGGTGAGAGGTAAAAGGTGAGAGGTAAAAGGTAAAAGGCTAAAAGCTAAAGGCTAAAAGCTAAAGGATTAAAGGGGTAAGGATTAAAAAAATAATCCATAATCCATAATCCATAATCCATACTCCCTACTCCCTAATCCTGCATTTAAGAGTGTGTTTACGGGTATATTTGCCTTAGACATAGCGTAATAAAAAATCTCCCTGTTCGGGATCATAAGAGAGACAGGAGTTTTTTTGCCGGTTTTTATTGTCTTCATGCGGAAAATCTTTGCGTTGAAAGCTGCCGCGGCTTTCCTTCCGGCCAAGACTTGCAACGAGTATTGCCTTGAGGACAAAAGAGGCGCTCAGCAGGTCTTCTTTGAGCCTCTTTTCATGAACGTTGCGCGGCGCAATTACGTTAAGCTGTGCATCAATTTTTCCAACTGCTGCCAACCCATCTCTCAGGCCTTTTTCGTATCGCGAAATTCCTGCATTATTCCAGGCAACTTCCCTGATCTGTTGACGCAGTTCTTTGAAAGACACCCCGTTTGCCTGCTTTGCCCGGGATTCACGGGAAGTCATTTCAAGGGGACCGGAGGCCGGCGCGGCAATCTTACTTTTCTTTAACTTGAGATCGTCACGTTCTGTTTGAACTGAAGAAGCACCGTATCCGGCTGCATTCTGCCCTGCAATCCTCCCCATGACAAGGCATTCAGTCAGTGCGTTGCCGCCTCTCCTGTTTGCCCCGTGGAGCCCCCATGCAACCTCTCCGCAGGCAAAAAGGCCGGACAGCGATGTCAGAGCGCTCTCATCCGTTTCAACTCCTCCCATGAAAAAATGCACTGCAGGTGAAACCTTTACGGGTTTTGTGCAAAAGTCGAACTTCAATTTTGCATAAAGGTTTAAGGGATACTTATCCCAGGCAGATGACGGAACCCCCCTGAAATCCATATAGACTCCCCCCGTAAGCGCTTCGTTAAACAATAATCCGGAAAACTCATCCCTCTTTTTGCGAATGGCCTCGTTCAGATTGCCCAGATTATGTTTTTTTAGTATATCCTCGCCGGAATAATTGATCAGCCGTATCTTCTCGGAAAAGGGAGGATAGGCAATCATGGACGGCAGATGCTTTTCGGCAAGCATAATGGGATAGAATTGAACAAACTCCATATCCCGAAGATCGAGACCGGCATGAGCGGCAAGCCTGAATCCCTGGCCCATCGTATTTTTCTGGTTGTCATTTACGAGATACATGGCGCCTGCCCCTCCTGTTGCAAGCACAACGGCATGGGCATTGATAATCTCTTCTTTGCCGTTTTTATCGAAACCCTTGACGCCATAGACACGGTTTTTATCTTGAAGGATTTCTGTTACATAAAAATGTGTGGCAATTTTAACATTCTTCAGTTTTTCAATCTTTTCCGCTATATTTTTTACAAGCAGCATGCCCGGAATAACATTAAGGTTTTGAGTTCTTAGTGCGTAAATACCGTGAGTTTCCATCACAGGAAGCCCTGTAGAGCGGAGGAATTCAAATGCCTGCGGCGCTTTATTCGCAACGAGTCTTACCCTGGACTCACAGTTGATCATTCTGCCGATTTCGAGAGTTTCTTTTATATATTCTTCCCGGCTGTAACCGGTAGTCGGGCCGGCAAATACCCCTCCTGCAAGCGCTGTATTTGTGCCGAGGCCGACGGATCCTCTATCGATAAGGATGGTCTCTGCGCCTTCTTTGTGAGCTGCAAGTGCAGCAACCATTCCTGCAAGACCGCCACCGATAACAATGACTTTATTTTTCATAACAAACCCCATGATTCCTGAATAGATTTTAAAATATATGAATCATTGCAAGCATAGATTTAAAACATGTTTGGATAGGTTTTATATCCCTATTCCATCAATTGTTGTTCCGCAAAAGGCGCAGGCGGAATTTTCAATGTTGTATCCGGTAATGGTATACCCGTAACGGCTTATGACCTGCTTTCCGCAATTATAGCAATATGTATTTTCCCCGTCGGCGCCGGGCGTATTCCCTTCGTAAACGTACCGTAAACCCTCTTCCATGCCGATTTGACGGGCTATGCGCAGGATCTTCGGAGGTGTTCTGTTGACATCGGAGAGTTTGTAGGTGGGATAAAAGGCGCTTACATGCCAGGGGGTTTCTGCGCCGAGTTCATTCTTTATGAATCGGGCTATGCCTCGAAGTTCTTCTTCCCTGTCGTTGTGTCCCGGGATTATCAGTGTTGTAAGTTCTATCCAAATGCCCGATCGTTTATATGCCCTTATTGTGTCAAGTACGCCGGGCAGGTTCGCTCCGCATACCTTTTTGTAAAATTCTTCGTTAAAGCCTTTCAGGTCAATATTTGCTGCATCGAGAAAGGGGGCTATGTTAGAGAGAGGTTCATCCTCGATGTAGCCGTTTGTTACAAAATTGTTGGCAATGCCTTTTTCTTTTGCGAGTTTTGCCATGTCAAAGGCGTATTCGTAGAATATCGTGGGCTCGGTGTATGTGTAGGATATGCTTTTACATCCGGATTTAAGTGCAAGTTCAACCGCCTCTTCGGGGGGCATTTTTTGACCGGGAATATAGTTATCATCCCCTTTTATCTGGGAAATCTCATAATTCTGGCACTGGAGGCACCGGAAGTTACAGCCGACCGTTGCAATAGAGAATGCCTTAGACCCGGGAAAAAAATGGAAAAGCGGTTTCTTTTCAATGGGGTCTACATGGCAGGAGCAGGGCATCCCGTAGACAAGAGAATAAAGGATACCGCCCCTGTTTTCCCTGACGCCGCATATACCACGTTTAGCTTCGGCAATCAGGCAGTGATGCCTGCACAATCCGCATCGCACCTTGTTGTCGTCAAGCTTTTCGTAGAATGAAGCTTCTTTCATCTTTTAACCGGTATTTCCGTATCTCGTATCTCAACTTAGCGGATAGCGTTTAGCGTAGAGCGTTTAGTTTCAAATCCTCCACGCTATATGTGATTCACTATTCACCGTCTTTAATTTCGAAGTTTCGAAGTTGCGCAACTTCGTATCTTCGTAGCCTCGTATCTTCGGTTCTTCTGCATTTTAAAATCAGCCGAATATAGTCTTTATCACTTCATCCATATTTTTCACAGGTACGAACTTGATTTTTTTCTTTACATATCCGGGTATTTCAACAAGTTCTCCCATGTTTTCATCAGGCAGCACTACCGTTTCCATTCGTGCACGGAGGGCGGCGAGCGTCTTCTCTTTCAGGCCGCCTATAGGCAAAACCCTTCCGGTGAGGGTAATCTCACCCGTCATTGCGACCTTCCTGTTCACATGCCTTTTTGTAATGGCGCTTATCATTGCGACGGCCATGGTGATGCCTGCCGATGGTCCGTCTTTGGGGATTGCACCTTGCGGGATGTGCACGTGCATCTCAAGCGTATCGAAGATATCGCCATTGATGCCGAGCGCTTCAGCCTTGGATTTGATGTAGGTCAAGGCTGCCTGGGCTGATTCTTTCATTACGTCACCCATGCTGCCTGTCAGGGTCAGGTCTTTTTTTCCTTTTCTGCAGGATGCCTCGATGTAGAGGATGTCGCCGCCGAACTCTGTCCAGGCAAGGCCGCTCACTACACCGATAGAATCAAGTTCCAAATCACTTTCGGGGAGATACTTGGATGGTCCTAAGAATGTGTGGAGGTTTTTCGTTGTCACCACTATTTTTCGTTTATCACCTTCTGCAATTTTCCGTGCCGCCTTTCTTCCGATGGCGGCAATCTCTCTTTCAAGGTTTCGCAGCCCGGCTTCACGCGTATAGTCCAGGATAATTTTTGAAATGCCATGATCTCCGAATGCGAGGTTCTTTTCTTTCAGTCCATTCTCGTTGAGCTGCTTCGGGATAAGATATTTTTTAGCGATAACAAGTTTCTCTTTCTCCGTGTAACCTGCTATATGTATAACTTCCATCCTGTCCTTTAAAGCGGAGGGGATTGTATCGATCCTGTTGGCCGTTGTGATGAACATGACCTTTGAGAGGTCGAACGGCAGATTAAGATAATGGTCGCTGAACGAGTAATTTTGTTCCGGATCGAGCACTTCAAGCAGTGCACTTGCGGGGTCTCCCCTGAAGTCGTTGCCTATCTTGTCAATTTCATCCATCATGAATACGGGGTTATTCGCACCGGCCTGTTTGATGCTCTGGATGATCCTTCCCGGCATGGAGCCTACGTATGTCCTCCTGTGACCCCTTATCTCGGCCTCATCTTTAACGCCTCCGAGAGAGATTCTCGTGAATTTTCTTCCCAGTGCTCTGGCAATGGATTTTCCAAGAGAGGTTTTTCCCACTCCGGGCGGTCCTACAAAGCAGAGAATGGGTCCTTTTATTTCTCCTTTCAACTTTAAAACGCTTAAGAACTCAAGGATCCTTTCCTTAACCTTTTCAAGGTCATAATGGTCCTTGTCGAGCACTTCCTTTGCAAGTTTTATATCAATGTTATCTTTTGTGGATATGCTCCATGGAAGCTCTACGAGCCATTCGATATAAGTCCTTACCATGGAGGATTCTATGGCGTCAGGGTGCATCATGTCGAGCCGGTCGAGCTGTTTTTTTGCCTCCTTTTCAACGTCTTTCGGCATCTTCGCCTTTTTTATCCGTTTCTTGAGGTCTTCTATTTCTTCAGTCCTTTCGTCGCCCTCTCCCAGTTCATTTTTGATTGCCTTCATCTGTTCTCTCAGGAAATAGTCCCTCTGGCTCTTTGTCATCTCGTCTTTTGCCTGTGAGAGTATTTTAGCCTGCATGTTCAGGAGTTCTATCTCTTTACCGAGAATTTCCGAGAGTTTTCTCAGGCGTAAAATCGGGTCTATTATTTCGAGAATTTCCTGTGCCTTATCAACTGCAATTCCCAGGTTGGCGGCTGCAATATCGGCAAGTTTTCCCGGTTCATCGATGGTGTCAAGAACCATGAGTATATCAGGGGGTACCATTCTGCCCATGGAGACGACTTTCTCCATCTCTTCCTTTACGTAGCGCATGAGCGCTTCAATTTCGAGTGTAATCTCGGTGATGATCGGTTCCTCAATAGGTTCTATTCTAACCAGAAAAGTGGGGGTTTCCTGGACGTATTCCTTGACTATGGCCTTTTTTAATCCCTGAATAAGTACTTTTACTCTCCCGTCAGGGAGTCTAAGCATCCTCATAATCTGCGAGACAACGCCTACGGAGTATATTCTTTCCGGCAGGGGGTCTTCGTCGGTCAAATCCTTCTGTGCGGCCACAAGGATCAGCCTGTCCTTGGATAAGGATTTTTCCACAGCGTTAATTGACATGTCTCTCCCCACAAAAAGCGGGAGAATGACCGAAGGATACATGACCATATCTCTCACGGGCAGTAATGGTATTATCCCGGGTATATCGAATGTTTCACTTTCCATCATAATGTTTATGGCGCCTCCATATGGTTTAGTTACGATTTGAAAAAGACATGAAAAGCCCTGTATGTTTCATATACGTCGAGCTTGCTTGATACTTCAAAGGGGGAATGCATGGTAAGGATCGGGGTGCCGCAGTCGATAATATCCATGCCGTGAACGGCAAGATGTTTCGCTACTGTTCCACCTCCCCCCTGATCGATTTTTCCAAGCTCGCCGGTTTGCCAGAGTATGCCCTCCCTGTCAAAGAGGCTTCGTATTCCACCGACATACTCTGCATTGGCGTCGCTTGCGCCGCCTTTCCCGCCGTGACCGGTAAACTTTGAAACGCAGATGCCCCGGCCGAGATAGCATGCATTTTGGCTTTCGTGTACATCCTGGTACATGGGGTTTATGGGACCATTGACGTCAGCCGAAATTGCCCTTGATTTAAAAAGCATCTTTCTGACCGTTGCCTCGTCGGCCTTAAGGCCCATGCCGTCGAGTATGTAATATAGAAATATCTGAAGGACGTTTGACTGCATGCCTGTGTTTCCTTCTGATCCTACCTCTTCCTTATCCGTAAAGATTGCAAGGCATGAACGGCCGGGTTCACGGGTGTCGCAGAACGCCTTAAGCAGCGTATATGCACAGGCCCTGTCATCCTGACCGTAAGCGCCTACCATGCTTCTGTCGATACCGACATCCCGTGCCTTGAATGCAGGCACGACCTCCAGTTCGGCGCTGACGAAATCATCTTCGACGATGCCGAATTTATCATGCAAAACCTTGAGTATGCCTCTCTTCACACCTTCTTTTTCAGTGCCTGGAAGCGGAATGCTTCCGAAGAGAACCGTAAGCTTTTCTCCTTCTATTGCCTCTGATAATTTTTTCTCATCCTGGGTTTTCCTTGACAGGTGCGGCAGAAGGTCATCAATAACGAATACGGGATCGTCGTCGTTTTCTCCTATGGAGAGTTCAATTTTTGTCCCGTCTGCTTTTATAATAACCCCATGGACGGCTAAGGGCATTGCAACCCACTGATATTTCTTGATCCCCCCGTAATAATGGGTACGAAGAAGGGCAAGGTCAACGTCTTCAAAGAGAGGACTCTGCTTCAGGTCAAGCCTCGGCGCATCTATATGCGCTGCAATGATATTCAATCCTTCGGTGAGCGGGACTTTGCCTTTTATAAAGGCAAAAACGGTCTTGCCTTTATTGACCATGCATATTTTTTCATGTCTGAAGTCATGTCTGAAATCATTTTTGATAAGTGTGTTTTCAATGAGTGCAGCCGCTTCCCTCTCTGTCTTGGCCAGATCGAGAAAACCCTTGTACCCTTCGCTGAACTCAAATATTTCTTTTATATCTTCTTTTGATTTCCGCTTCCAACCTGATTGTTTTTCCATAGGATATAAGAGTAACAGAATAGATTCAATGAGTCAATTGATGATCTTGTCTCTGAAAGTGACTTTTCGTTCTGCATTCATAATTGCCTTCCTGCCTTCATGACTTTACCGAAGGGGATACCCAGTTTCCTCATCTTGCTTCGTAATGTTCCGGGATTCATATCAAGAATAGCGGCTGCCCCGTCGGCCCCCTCGACCTTTCCGCCGGCTGTTTCCATGGCCCGGCTGATGTGCAGGGCCTCAATATTTTTGAGGGTTAAATGCTTATTTTCCGGTTTGCCGCTGCTCTGTTCGTCTTTGTTTGCCTGAATGCCGACGATATCTTCAAAGCTGAGAGGCTTACCTTCGTGAATGATAATAGCCCGTTCAACAGCGTTACTTAATTCCCTGACATTCCCCGGCCAGTCGTATCCCATGAGTTTTTCCATAGTCCCGGGAACAAGGCCCGGCATGAAATGTAATCCTATTTCTTTGGCTTTTCTGCGCATAAAATATTCTATTAAGGCCGGAATGTCTATCTTCCGTTCCCTGAGGGGCGGGATATGGATTGGAACAACACATAAGCGATAGTATAAATCATCCCTGAAAAGGTTTTCTCCCACAAGTTTTCGCAGGTCCTTATTTGTGGCCGAAATTATCCGTAAATCAATTTTTATTGACTGGTTTCCGCCTACGCGCTCTATCTCTTTTTCCTGGAGAACTCTCAGCAAACGGACCTGTGCAGGTAGGGGGAGTTCGCATATTTCATCGAGAAAAATGGTTCCTCCGTCGGCACGTTCAAATCTGCCCCTCTGCTGGAAAAGGGCGCCGGTGAAAGCGCCTTTTTCGTGACCGAAAAGTTCACTGTCGATGAGAGAATCCGGTATGGCCCCGCAGTTTACCTTTATGAGTGGTCCGTTGTTCCGGGGTGAAAAATTGTGGATTGCATTGGCAATAAGTTCCTTGCCTGTTCCCGTTTCGCCATGAAGCAACACAGGACTCGATAGGGGTGCAACCTTTAAAACCTGACTCATTACACCTTTCAGGCCGAATTCAGCGCCTACAATCTCCTCACTGAAACCCCGCTGAAGCTCGTTCTGGAAGTATTTGCTGTCATCCGCGAGAAGTTCCTTCAATCTCATCAATTCTAAATAGCGGCGGCTGTTAGCAAGAGCAACTGCTGCCGGTTCATTGATGAGCGACCATAATTTTGCGTTATCTTCCGTGTACCTTTCTTTTCCGTTTGCACGGACGATGAGTGAACCTACAAACTTGTCTTCAATGATCAACCGTCCGACGATTATGGAGGAGTCGGCCCAATGATATTTTTCTGCAACAAGACCCACTATTTCGTCCCTGTATACATCCTCCGATATCCTGACGCGTGGGAATTTGGAAGGATCCTCTAATTGTTTCCGGAGGCGCCGGGGCATGGGTACCTTATCCATTACGGCTATGCCGCCCTTATCATAAGCTGTTGCAACGACATCGAGCGTTCCCGCGCCGGGGTCATATACGGTCATGATCAGCTCATCAGCGGGTATGATATCACGTATATAAAGAAAACAATGCCAGAGCGCCTTCTCGATTTCAAGGCTCCCGCATATCCGTAAGGTAATCTCTCTGAAAAATTGATTTTCTTCGACGTTCATAGATTTTTCTCCAACAGTACGACTGTCATATTTAACAGTTTACATGCTTTTTAATGAATGTGCAAGATTAGAAAGCTGTTTAATTTAACAGTAAATGGCCAATCTGACAAATATCTCAGTTAATAACTATTAAATATCACAGAAGTAGGTATCATGATTTTATAACCTCTTATTACTAAAGGGAATAATGTCTGGCATACTATTTGCTTTTATAATTGTATGAATTATGGAAATTGCTTTTATCGGCATGTTACAAATACGTTTTTAGGAGGACAACATGGCTAAAAAGTGGGAATTAGATGAAAAGACGTTGATTGAAGTTTTTGGTTGTGTCTCTTTAAACGACAGGATAATCGAACTTTCCGGCAGCAAAGACAAAAAGATGATCAAATCAGACTTCTATTTGGATGGAAACGCTATGGAAGGGGTGTTGATAGAAACTTTCGGTTGTATTTCCCTTGATAAGATAATCAATATTGATGTCAACAGAGATAAAAAGAAAGCGGAACCGCCTTTGACAAATGAGGATTCTTTTATAAAGGCAGTACAGCTATTGTTTGCCTGAAAAAGGCATCAACACCTTTTTTGGCATATCGTGTTTTTCGGGAGGCCACAAACTGTTGCCTCCTGTTGTCAAGGGGATAAATATTGTCAAGGTGTGAAAATTATTCACAGATATGATTGGCAAATATAAACCCGTTTCATCGGAATTGTTTCGGAAATATCAGAAATATAATATAATGTTATTATTTTTACGGAACATGCTCGGCAGCAGCAATACGTTGCCCCTGATCGTTAACTATGAAACAGGATGGGCGACGCGCCTCCGCTAACATTGCGGAAAGACCTGGCGTGAACCCCGGTAAAAGATGAGAGGAGTTAAAATGACAGAATTACGAGACGGAAATGCTTTGCCATCGGCTGAGAAGTATTATGAAGAGTATGGGTTGAGGGCGAAAGAATTAAAAGCGGCGGGCAAAAAGGTCATAGGCTACCTGACTGCATTAGGTCCTGTGGAAATCATGACGGCAGCGGGTGTTGTGCCGATTCGTCTGAAGGGCAACGTATCCGAGCCTATTACAAAAGGTGATGCTTACATGGAAACGATAGTGTGCCCTTTTGTGCGCAACGTTTTTGATGCGGCAGTAAAAGGAAAATACGCATTCCTTGACGGCATGGTGCTGCCGCATCAGTGCGACTCTATCGACAGGACGAATGATGTCTGGAGCTCCAGCCTGAAGCTGCCCTATTGGCACTTTCTGAATGTTCCTCATGTCACGGATGACCCGTCAATCGAATTTATGAGGGAGATTCTCCGCGTATTTATATCCACCCTTGAAAAATTTACCGGGAAGAAAATCACAGACGAAGCGATAGCGCAGGCAGTTAAGTCCCACAACGAAAACAGGTTGCTCATGAGGGAGCTTTACAGCCTGAGAAAATCCGATCCTCCCCTTATTTCCGGCGTTGAGATGATGAAGGTGCTGGTAGCGGCTATGAGTTTACCGGTTAAGGAATCGAGCGCCCTTATCAGGAGTATCGCCAAAGAAGTAAAGCAGAGGAAAACGCCCTCTGTAGAGAAACGGGCACGGATTATGCTTGTCGGCGACCAGATCGACGATGCGGCAATTGTCGATGCCATTGAAGGCGCAGGCGCATCACTGGTGATGGATGGCCTGTCAATCGGGAGCAAAATGTACTGGGGCGATGTTGATGTAACTTCCGATCCGGTTCAGGGTATCGCAGAGCGCTATTTAAGGAAGCTTAAAATACCCACAACCTTTGTCGGCGCCGGCAATACCTATCAGGAGAACCTCGAAGCGAGGTTTGGCCTTATGAAGCAACATATCGGTGAATTCAAGGTTAACGGTGTTATTCTCTTCATATACAAATATTGCGATCCCTATGGTTTTGAAGTTCCGGCAATCAAGAGCTTTATTGAATCAACGGGTGTGCCTGTCCTGTATCTTGAGGACGAGTATTCCACCTCCACGCTGGCAAGGGTGAAGACCAGGATTGAGGCATTCCTTGAAATGATTGCATGATAAGCATCTCCTTTGGCTTGCACGGCAAGCGGGAGGGGGAGACGATAGCCCCGATAAAATGTAGAGAGGATGATCATATGGCTGAAGATAAAAAACCAAGAGCATTAGCAACACAAGCAGCAGCAAAAATAGCAAAATTTGTGAAAGGCAACCTGTCCGCCACCCTGAAGGCAAAAGAAGAGGGGAAAAAGGTGGCATACGCCTACATCGCTGACGGCCAGGACGAGATCATGCGGGCTATGGATATTGTTCCTGCCTGGGGCGAGAGCTTTGCTGGAGTCTGTGCAGCCAAGCGTGATGCGGAAAAATACCTGCAAAAGGCAGAAGCGGATAACTTCTCCCGTTCCCTGTGCACCTATGCCACATGTACAATCGGTTTTGACATGATGCGCGAGGAGTTGAAAGGTGAGCCTGTTCCGGGCGCCCCGTGGGGAGGTATGGCACGACCGGATATGATCCTCGGCAGCGGTCAGCTTTTATGCGATCCCAGGTTCAAATGGCCTCAGGCAACACAACACTATCTGCAGGATGTGCCTGTTTTTGTGGGGAGCATGTACTATCCGCCTTTTGATCCGAATGTCGACCACAAGGAACAGGAAAAGTTTTATGTAAAATATGCTACCGAAGAGCTCCGTGAACTTGTCAAATTCTGCGAAAAACATACGGGCAAAAAGATGGATCGGGACAGGCTTGCAGCCCTTGTCGATCTGTCTGATAAGACCTGGGACCTTTTCATTGATACATACGAGCTGCGCAAGGCTGTCCCGACACCTATGGATACCGGCGACGCAATGAATACTATGGTGCCTTTCACCTTTAACCTCGGCACTCAGGAGGCATATGACTTTTATAAAGACCTCTATGATGAATTGAAACAGAAGATCGCAGAGAAAAAGGGTGTTGCTGATGATGAAAAATACAGGGTTCTGTGGGCTGCCGGACTTCCTTCCTGGTTTGCACTGGGCGACTTCCAGTATTTTAATGAAAAAGGTGTCGTATTTCCTGTAGAAGTAACATATCGCGGAGGCGAAAAGATTGAAAGACTTGGCCTCCCGAAGACGAACGATCCGTTGGAACACATAGCCTGGAGATGGGTACGTTACTGGACTCACTGGTACGATAAGGCACGGAAACGCCCCGGTTCCATTCCAAAGGTCGAGCGTATTATCGAATATATTGAAGACTACGAATGTGACGGTGCGGTCTTTCATTCCGCTTTCTCCTGCCGTTCCTGGCATGCAGGGATCATCCATCAGGCAGAGACACTGAAAAGGGTTTATAAAGATATCCCTGTTCTGATCATGGAAGGAGACATCGTTGATATCAGTTCTTACAATGAGGCGGATACCCACAACAGGATCGATGCCTTCATAGAGACGCTGGAGGCTGCGAAAAAAAGGCATAATTGAAAACAGGGTTCAAGGGTTCAAGGGTTTGAGCGGTTCGCTTGGCCGCTTGACCCTTAGAAACCTTGACACTTGCAAGACAGGCGTGGAATGATGAACTATTTTGCCGGTGTTGATATCGGGTCTACCATGACAAAGGTTGTTATTATAGGCGACTCGATTGTAGCCTCGCTGATTGGCCCTACCGGGCCGGAACACAGGAAATTGGCCAATAAGGTAATGGAGGATGCGCTTAATCAGGCGCATCTTAAATTTGAAGACTTGAGTTATATTGTCGCTACAGGATACGGCAGGATAAACGTTCCTTTTGCCGACAGGCAGATTACAGAGATTACATGCCATGCCAAAGGCTTGCACAGTCTGCTCCCAACCGCAAAAACAATCGTTGACATAGGAGGCCAGGACAGTAAAGGCATAAAGATTAAAGACGGCAGGGTTCATAATTTTGTTATGAATGATAAATGTGCTGCGGGGACCGGACGGTTTCTCGAAGTCATCGCAGAATCACTCAATGTTCCGCTTGTGAGGCTCGGCGAACTTTCCCTCACCGCCGTCAAGGCTGCAGAGATCAGCAGCACCTGTACGGTCTTTGCCGAGCACGAGATAACAAACCAGCTTGCTAATGGTGAATCTTTGGCAAATCTGGTTGCCGGTGTGCACTTGTCCGTTGCAACACGGGTTTGCTCTCTGGTAAAAAAAATGACAATAGAACAGGATATCGCCATTACCGGTGGAGGGGCAAAAAATATCGGATTAATCAGGGCATTAGAAGCAAAATTCGGTTGTCCTGTGCTGGTACCGCCTGAGCCGCTCATCACCGGTGCGCTTGGTGCGGCACTGATGGGCAAAGAGATTTTTGAAAAATTTGCCGAAGAGGGACAGACGCCTACCAGGAGCGGTCGCGGCCTTGAAGAGGCAAGATTGTTTTTATGAGATTGCAACCTTCCCGATGGCTGTCTGTCGGTTCTAAAAATAGGTACTGTAAGGCTTATGCAACCTATTAATTAAAGCTTAAGTTTGAGGGTTGGATGGCGTATTTTCTTGGCATAGACGTAGGTTCAGGTTATTCAAAGGCCGTTGTTCTTGAAGGCAAAACGCTCCGGTCTTATGCAGTGATGCCCTCAGGGGGAGACTACAAGAAAATTGCAGGGAAGGTTGCGAAATCTGCCCTTCAGAAGATTAACCTTACTCTTGCCGATATTGCCTGCACCGTTGCCGCAGGTTACGGGGCAGCAATGGTTGATTTTGCAGACCGGACTTCTACGGATATTTCCTGTAATGCCGCCGGGATTTACCATCTTTTCCCCTCTGTTAAAACAGTCATAGATATCGGCGCCCAGTACACCAGGGCAATTCGTCTTGACAGTGAAGGCAGGATTGCAAACTTTATCATGAATGAGAAATGTGCCGGCGGCAGCGGCAAGTTCCTGCAGATTATCGCCAGGATCCTCCGCATGGAGGTGGAGGAGATAGGGGATCTTTCCCTTACTGCCGTAAAGCCTGTCGAGTTTACGACTGCTTGCGCTGTTTTTGCCGAGTCGGAAGCGGTTTCACGCATCTCCGAAGGGGCGCTGCCCGCCGACATCCTTGCAGGACTTCACAAGGCAATGGCATCGAAGATCGTTACCCTCGTGACCCGCGTCGGCCTTACACCGGATGTTGCCGTTACCGGTGGAGGCGCCGAAGATATCGGTCTTGTGAAGGCTATTGAAGCCGAACTTGAAAAAGGTATTTTTGTTGCCGATGAACCCCGGATCACCGCTGCAATGGGGGCAGCCCTTTTCGCTTCAGAACGCGTTTAATTGCTTAAAGATGTTCATAAAATGTGTTATTATATACCGATTTTTATTAAACTCGCCGGCTGACGAAAGGAAAAAGGTATATGTTGAAAAAGATATGGATTGTTTTGCTCTTTGCTATGTGTATGTCTTTTTGCGCTGTTACCCATCTCATTGCTGAAAAATACGATGTTTCGGCAGGGGTATGGGGTTTATTTGTCAATAAAGCGGACAACCTCTGGGGCAAGGGCAACAGGACGATTACCAGTATTTATTCTAAACCGGACTCAAGCACGGTATATTTAGCCTTCCCTTATATTGATTTCAAAGTCACTCCCGAAGAGGGCGTTGCAGGCGGAAAGGGCACGACAGCCTTTTACGTCAACACTGCTCTCGAACCCGGGAGCCTTAGTGCCGGAGTAAAACAGAGGTTTGAAAAAAGCTTTGTCGATATTTACGGTTTTTATTCATTAGTTGCAAAGAACTGGCAAAACCCCTATGTATTGTACAGGACGGCAACCGGCACAAGGCTCTTTGGGGGCAAGATTACCTACGGCAATGCTTTTAATACGAATTTTTCCCTGTCATACAGGGCTTCCTTAACTGATGTGAATAATGACGTTATCGGCTCCATCAATTCAGACCTCAGGCAGGACGGCATGACGCATACGTTTAGCGTCAACTATCGTCAGCCTCTCACGGAAATGCTCAGCCTTATTCCGGCATTTACTTATGAAAGGGGCGAATTCGATGGAAAAAGTAACAGTTACAATCAGTACGAAGGTTCCCTGGCCCTTAATATGCATATGCAAAAGGCCGTTTTTACGGCCCGGATTTACGGCAATGCGGCGGAATTCGACAGTATGCATCCCATCTATTTTAAGACGAGAGACGGCAGGACATATGGAGCAAGTATCCTGGTTGCCTTCCCGAACCCTTTCGGGTGGAAAAAATATACCGTAAGTGCAGGTATGAACGCGAGTAATACCGACTCAAATATCGCATTTTTTGAAAGTAACACCACTATGGGTTTTGTGAGTCTAGGCTATCAATTTTAATGCTTTTCCGGGGTGCGGGTTGACAAAAAGAAATTAATGTATATGTTTTGAAACACTGTTATTGCATTGAATGCGATAGCAAATTCTATAAGAGGAGAAGAAAATGTTTGAGGTATCCGATAAAGCAGGCGAAGTTATAAAACAGTTTCTTGAGGGTAAAGAAGGCCCGAGCGCTGTGAGGATTACGTTAATGGAAGGTGGGTGATCAGGGCCCTCTCTGGGCATGGCTCTGGATGAACCACAGGAAACCGATCAGATTTTCAACGAAAAAGGCATCAAATTCCTTATTAACAAAGACCTTTATGAAGAAGCGAAGCCAATCAGCGTAGAATTTGTCCAATCTGCGATGGGTGAAGGATTTAAGTTGGAATCGGAGCTTTCGAGAAAGCAAAGCGGGTGTGGAACTTCCTGCAGTTGCTGAGGTATCGAATAATTCACGACAGGGCGGGACTGTATATCTGATCCCCGCCCTGTACCGTATGCTACTGATCCAGGGGAGCGCCTCTATTCCACTTGCCATGGATCGGCGGCCTGCTTCTGTAATAAAAGGTTCCTTCTCCATCAAAATTGTTCTCTTTCCATCCGCCGACATATTTATCGCCGTTGGCATAGGTTATGGCGCCTTGTCCATCCCTTTCGCCGTTTTTCCAATCCCCGACATATGTATCTCCACTGCGGTAATTGATGGTACCTTTCCCGTTTCTGTGGCCGTTTTTCCATTCTCCTACATATTCGTTTCCATCAGGAGTGGTGAATGTTCCCTTTCCGCTTCTTTGACCATCCTTGAATTCGCCCACGTATTTGCCCTTTGCATCGATAAAGGTCCCCTGGCCGTTTTCGCAATTTCCGCTGACACACCCGGCATTCAAGATCATGGGAAGAAATATCAGCGCAGCAATTACAATCGAGAATAACAATGCCTTTTTCATATATGCTCCTCATTTTTTCATTGTATCTTTATTTACATTAACTGAGAGCCTTTTACCACTAAAAAACTTGCCTTGCATCATGCGTGATTCCTGCCATCTATGAAATGCAAAAACCCTCTCGATGAAGTTTTCCCTTATTTTCGAGTCATTGAGTCTTTCATCATCTTCTGCCGGGAGAAGGGGAAAGTGTTTCATGAAGATGCCTGCGAAAATGCCTGTGCCTTCCCAGCTCGGTATTCCGTTTTCGCTGTAGACCGTTACGCCCTGCATGCCTGAACTTGGCGACCTGCTTTTAAAAATGAAGCCGCAGAGCCCTTCCTTTGCGAGGCCGGTAATCTTTTCCTCAGCCCATTTTTGCATACCTTCCGTATGGTCGATGCCTGTGCGTATTGTCAAAAGGCGTGGCGAATCCGGGTTCCCTACGAGTCTCATGGCCTCCCTTGGAACGGGCAAACCATATTCCACTTCAGGGCACACCGGGACCCATTCAAGGTATTGACCGAGCGTATCGGTAATATAACGGTTGTGTTTGTGCCCTCCGTCATAACGGACCTTATCGCCCAGCAGGCATCTGCTGATGCCGATTCTTATCTTTTCCATATTTCCTCCCTAATACGTATCCCTGATAGTTTCCCGGCTTCTCCGTTTCATTTTTCGACTTTTGTCCATCCCTTTATCTCCATGCAGTTTTCAAACAAATCCTGAAATATTCCGTAGGTAATGAATGCCTCTGCAACGCCTGCATGGGGTGCGGCAGCGGGCATTTTGATGTTTTTGCTCTGTTCTTTTGTCATATCCCGTGCATATACCTTGCATTCACAGGCGTCTTCCTTAAAACGCCTTTTATCAAATCCTGACGGATGTTCCCAGGAGGGACCGCTGCATGCGAAAAAAAACATTATGATAAACATGAAAAAGAGAATACGCGACATTGAAATTATCCTTGCCGATTATCATTATACCATACATCCATTGATTGTTATTCAGCGCTTTATGCATTACAATATAACATTATGCCGCGATTCAAATTAGTCAGCGATTATAAACCCGAGGGTGATCAGCCTGAAGCAATCAAAAAACTTGTGAAAAACATAAAACAGGATGTTCTTCATCAGGTTTTACTCGGCGTTACCGGTTCGGGCAAAACGTTTACCATGGCCAATGTGATTGAACGGGTACAAAGGCCCACGCTCGTTATCTCGCATAATAAGACCCTTGCCGCACAACTTTTTGCCGAATTCAAGACCCTCTTCCCTGAAAATGAAGTCCATTTCTTTGTAAGTTATTATGATTATTATCAGCCCGAAGCCTATGTCCCCACCACCGACACATATATTGAAAAAGACTCCTCAATAAATGAAGAGATCGACAAACTGCGGCTCCTTGCTACGAATGCACTTTTTGAGAGGGATGATGTAATAATTGTGGCAAGTGTGTCATGCATATATGGTCTGGGTTCGCCGGAGGCATATTACGGTATGCTCATATGCCTTGAAGAAGGGCAGCAGATAGAGCGGAAGGCGGTCTTCGACAAGCTCATCCAGTGTCAGTACGAGAGAAATGACATGGATTTTTATCGGGGCAGGTTCAGGGTCAGGGGTGAGAATATTGATATTTTCCCGGCTTACGAGGAAGAGAAGGCATTCAGGATTGTTCTTGACGATAACATAGTATCCCGTCTCTATACGATTGATCCGTTGACCGGTCAGACTATCGGAAAGCTGAAGCGGTGCACCATATTTCCGACGAGCCATTATGTGACCCCCAGGGAAACGCTTGAATCAGCCATTAAAACGATTGAAGGAGAGCTGAAGGAATACCTTGCCGTTCTCAAGAACAATAATAAGCTCCTTGAAGCACAGAGAGTTGAGATGAGGACGAAATATGACCTTGAGATGATAAAAGAAATAGGTTACTGCTCAGGCATAGAAAACTATTCAAGACACCTGACGGGAAGAAAGCCCGGTGAACCGCCGCCGACGCTCATCGATTATCTTCCGAAAGATGCCCTTGTTATGATTGATGAAAGCCATGTTACGGTGCCGCAACTCACTGGGATGTACCGGGGGGACAGGTCGCGGAAATCTACACTGGTGGAATTCGGTTTCAGGCTCCCGTCCGCCCTCGATAACAGGCCATTAACATTCGAAGAGTTTAATGGGAGGATAGGGCAGGTTATGTACGTCTCCGCTACCCCGGCGAAATATGAGCTGGAAAAGGCAGGCGGCAATATTGTGGAACAGATCATCAGGCCGACAGGCCTTATGGACCCGGCCATAGAATTGAGAGAGGCGAAAAACCAGGTCAATGCATTACTCGATGAGGTTAGAAAGGTTATTGCGTCAAAGGAGCGGGTATTGGTTACGACGCTTACCAAAAGATTTGCCGAAGACCTGACGGACTTTCTCCTCGATGCAGGTATTAAAACGAAGTATCTCCATTCCGATATCGATACCCTTGAGCGGGTCGCAATAGTCAGGGATTTACGGATGGGCAAATTTGACGTGCTTGTGGGCGTTAACCTGCTCAGGGAAGGTCTCGACCTCCCCGAAGTATCCCTTGTAGCTATTCTCGATGCCGATAAAGAGGGGTTTTTACGTTCCGAGACATCCCTTGTTCAGACATGCGGACGTGCAGCGCGTAACATAAACGGCAGGGTGCTCATGTTCGGCGATAAGATTACCGAATCAATGAAAAGGGCTATCTCAGTAACGGAAAGACGAAGAAAAGTTCAAATGGAATATAACATAAAAAATAGTATTACCCCGGAGGGAATCAAGAAAGCCATAACGGATGTGCTTTCCTCCATCTACGAAAAAGACTACCTGGATGTACCGCTGGATGAATTTGAGGAAAAGGGCGTAGAACCGAAAAAACTATCCAGGATGATGAAAAAATTGAAAAAAGATATCAATGAGGCGGCGAAGCGTTGGGACTTCGAGAAGGCGCAGCAGTTGCGGGACAGGCTCCTGAAACTGGAGAAGATGGAGATAACGCTGTGAAGCAGTCGATAGTCGAAAAGCAGTCGATAGTCGAGAAACTAAAGAAACCGGTGAAGCGGTCGATAGTCGATAGTCAATAGTCAAGAAACTAAAGAAACCGGAGAAACCAGTGAAGAAGTCGATGGTCGATAGTCGAAAAGCTGGAGAAGCAGTGGAAGACGAAGGGCAAGAACATAATCCAAAAAAATCAGTTAGTTATCGTGTGAATGATAATCCTCCGGGATTGCAGATATAGACATTTATGCCTGAAATACTCTTCATGTATCCTGGCCCTGAAAGGGGGCATACAAGATAATTGTTCCCCTTGGGGTAATAATTCCGGAACACCTTGAGCGATGATACATCAAACTGTCCGGGGCGCCACTTGCACTCTATCGCATCTATTCCATCCCTGTTCCGCACGATAATGAAGTCTATTTCTCTGCCGCCATTGTCGCGCCAGTACTGAACCGTATTATTCCAGGCATGTGCCTGAAGGTGTTCCAGCACAAGGTGTTCCCACAAGGCACCGTAATCGTCAGGTCTTAAAGGCTCCCACCCTCTGTAAAGGCTCACAAAACCGGTATCGAAGCAATAAATCTTCGGCATTTTGATGATTTCTTTCCGGCCACCACCATAGAAGGGCCTTACTAGTGTTACGGCATGGGTTATCTCCAGCGCCCGCAGATGGCTCTCTATGGTTGGTCTGCTGATACCGAGTGCGCTTGATGCTTTTGTTGCCTCTAACTGCCCTCCACTTTGTTTTATAAGATATTCAAAAAACATGTTGAACTTGTCGGGATCACGAAAGGCAAACAGTCTTTGAATATCTCGTGAAAAAAATGAATCTACCCACTCACGATAGAATGCAGGCTGTTTCGTTTCAGATAATAACGCCTGAGGCAATCCCCCGTGGTAGAGCCTTTTTAAAAGCGGTGCAGTATTGAATGCAGAAAGTTCACTCCAGAGGACAGGGGTCAGATGAACAAGGCGTTTTCTCCCCGTGAGGGTGTCTTTGAATTTTTTACTCGCGGCAAGCGTTGATGAACCGGTGGCAATGATCTTCAGGTGCGGGAACATGTCTGCACCTATTTTCAGCACTATGCTTGGGTCGCTGAGCTGATGTATCTCATCAAAAATCACAACAGGATGAGAGCAGTTGCGGAAAAATAGCTCAGGGTCGGATACCATATCGTTTACTGCAGGCAGGTCACAGTTTATATAATAAACATTTTTATCACCGAGACTTTGAGCAATGGTTGTCTTGCCTACCCTCCTTACACCGGCAAGCCATACAATGGACGCTTCTTGCCATGCTGCTTCTATTCTGCTAATCCAGAACGGTCTTTCTATCATGGTAAGTATACTTTACATATAATCCGACTATATGTCAAGTTGTATTACTATCTTATCTACAATAAAAATTTCACCTTGCGTTACAAGCTTACTATATTCCAAGGTTGAGCCTTCCCTCCTGAAAGCCTCGCACTACAAGTCTCTCAGAACTATGAAGATTTGAAGTGACGTTCCGTAGCCGGATCGGCGATTTTGTGCTTACATTTAAATTCAGATTACGGGAAAATTGATTAATGGGCGGGGGAACAACACAGTTCAACCAGTTAGCGAGGTTCACCACGTTTATAATAAAGGATCGTTAATCAAGGACAAAGAGGGGTTAAAGCATGCTTGGGAAAGTCGTAGAGTTTCTTTCGGCAGCAATCCCTTTTATGGATCCCTATCCGCCGTGGGTCAAAGTATCCGTTATAGTTTTGATTGCTGTTGTTATACTACTTCTGGTTTTTTTCGCATACCCCAAAGTGAAAGGCAGACACATAGCCGAGAAACATTGAAGACCACTGAAGGCACAGCGGGTAGCCAAACAGCTTCGCTGATTAACTCACCAAACGTTAAGTTATATCAAGCAGGCCGAGATTTGATCCTCAATGTGTCTCCTCAACAGTCAAAACCCGCCACCCCTGCCTGTATGGACACTGTTCCCGATATAAACAAGGCAAAGAAAGAGACTAAAATTGTTTCTCCAAGCCAATTAGAACCCAACGCGGGATTAACTGACGTAAGTCTTGAAGTCTCGGGATATTTTGAATTATCAGCTCCTCCCGTAGCGGACCGCTATTCTCATTCCTCTATTATCACCAAGAATAGCTTTGGTACGCATTTTTTCGCTTCGGTTCATATTGCAGGCTTACAAGGAGCCGCGACATTAGAATTTCAAGGCAGAGATGTCTGGTTTGCTATTCACACAACTGAAAAGATTTACTTCATATATGAATCTGAGGAGAACTGGACTCACTGGAGAGAATTGAAAGTTGAGAGACAACCCTATATTAATCATCTTGCCATCTACCAAAACGGGAGAGACGTATCAGTATTCTTAAATGGTCGCCATGTAGAAACCTTTATGAAGTATAGGGAAGCGGCTTCTGGGCCGATTGGTGTCGGCTTTAAGGCCGATCCGAAAACCGGAGGACGGATCCATTTTCAGAAATTGTGTGTATGGGAGTTCTAAAATCAGGGGACATTGGGGGACGTTGGCAACTTTTGTAACCAACTTCCTGCTACCGGAGATAAATATTCCAGTCCGGGGAGGATTCAGAGGATTCTTTATTTATCTCTTGCATTTATATTACTCTTAAGTATAATACTTTAAAGTAATCTTTATGAAAAGAGGCGGGTTATGTTTGTCAACAGGCTGAGGGAACTCGAATTTCTTCACAAATCCTATAACGAAAGGAAACCCCACTTCATTGTCCTTTACGGAAAAAGGCGGGTAGGTAAAACGGAACTCGTAAAGCAGTTTTTCCGGAACACACCGCACATATATTTTCTTGCCGATAAGACCCCTGAAAGAGAACAGCTCCGCAGTCTTTCAGAGAAAACCGGCCTTCTCTTCGGAGATGATTTTCTGGTATCACGGGGATTCGGGACATGGTATGAATTTTTTGCGTATATAAAAGGGAAGGGAAGAACCATCGTTGTTATCGATGAATTCCCTTTTCTTATCGAGACGAACAGGGCTATCCCTTCCATATTCCAGAAAGGGTGGGAAGAACACCTCAAAGACTCGGATATCTTTCTCATTATTCTCGGTTCAAGCATGGGAATGATGGAAACGGAAGTTCTCGGACACAAATCCCCTCTCTTCGGAAGAAGAACAGCCCAGGTACTCGTGGAGCCCTTTGATTTCCGGGATGCTGCGAAATTCTTTCCAGGCAAGTCTGTTGATGAACTGATATATATCTATGCCGTAGTCGGAGGAGTCCCCGCCTATCTCCTGCAATTTGATCCTTTGCTGAACCTCTGGGATAATATCCGGCAGAAGATATTGACCCCTGAAGCTTACCTGTATGACGAACCGGAGTTTATTCTGAGGGAGGAGCTTAGGGAACCGAGGAACTATTTTGCCATTTTAAAAGCCGTTTCCATGGGCAAGGCGCGGGTAAGTGAAATCATTAATGAAACAGGCTTTGAAAAAAATGTTGTAGGAAAATACCTCTCGGTATTAACGGACCTGAGGATAGTTAGAAGAGATGTGCCTGTGACGGAAACCATCTATGAAAAGAGCAAAAAGGGAATATATACAGTAGATGATAATTATTTTAAATACTGGTTCCATTATGTTTTTCCGAACAGGAGTTTCATACAGGAGGGCAATATCGATTATGTGATTGAAAAGAAGATAAAACCGACACTTGATATATTTACTTCACAGGCCTTTGAGGATATCTGCAGGGATTATGTGCGAAAAGGGCGCCTGCAAGGATTGATGTTTAATAAAACAGGCAGGTGGTGGTCAAAACATGGAGAGATTGATGTGCTTGCCTTGCATGAAGAAGAGGGTATCATGCTCTGTGGAGAGGCGAAATGGAGCATAAAGAAAGTAGGCATTGACGTCCTGGATGGTTTAAAGAAAAAGAGTGATTCGATTGAGCTGAAACGGCCGGTAAAAAAAAGATATTACGCCCTTTTCAGCAGAAAAGGGTTTACCGATGCGCTCAAAAAGATTGCAGAAAATGAGAAAGAGATACTTCTTGTTGATGTGCCCAGCCTTGCTGAAAATTAGAAATAATGTCCTGCGCCATTGGACAAGCGGGAAGGTAGTTGCTGTCAGCTATGAGCCGACAACCACGAGCTATTATGGATGAAACGACTATAAACTCCCTTCCTGAATCGTCAGGCGTGTATATCTTCCGTGACAAAGACCGGAATATCATATACATCGGGAAGGCAAAGAATATCAGGGACAGGGTACGGAGTTACTTTCGCGAGAGCGAAAAAGACCCCAAGACTGCCCGCTTAGTCGGTAATATTGAAAATATTGAGATTATGCTGACCGGAAGCGAGAAGGAGGCATTTCTTTTAGAGAATAACCTGATCAAAGAAAACTCACCGAAATATAATATCAGCCTCAAGGACGATAAAACCTATGTTTCGTTAAAGTTAACCGTAAAAGACAGATTCCCGGCGCTTTATACAACAAGGGATATTAAAGACGATGGAGCGCTCTATTTCGGTCCTTATCCGCACGCAAAGGATGTTAAGGAGGTGATGAAGCTTGTCCGGACGATTTATCCTGTCAGGAGGTGCAAGGATACCGTATTCAGGAAGAGGAAAAGGGCGTGCATGTTTTTTGAACTGGGCAAATGCCTCGGTCCGTGTGCCGGTCATGTTGATGAAGAAAGGTACGGGAACTTTGTTGATGAACTGATAGACCTGCTTTCCGGCCGGGATGAGAAGCTGTTGAAAAAGCTCCAGGGCAAAATAGAAGAGACATCCCGGGGCTGGAAATTTGAAGAAGCCAAGCAACTGAAAGAAAAGTACTTTGCCATAAAAGGGATGCTTGAAAAGCAGCGTGTGCATGAACACTTCGGAAAAAACAGGGATGTATGGGCATTCCTCGAAGGCGGGCAGGGGGTTAAGATTGTTCTGCTCATATTCAGGAAGGGCGTTTTGATTTCTAAAAAGCTCTTCAAGGAATCATTGATGAAGGTTGCCTACGAAGAAGCCATATCATCATTTCTTTTCGGGTATTATAATGCGAGGCCAATCCCGGAAGAGATTATTCTTTCGGAAGATATTGAAGATATCCCCTTCCTTGAAAAGTATCTTAAAGAGAGAAAAAAGGGTGTTATCAGTATTTATGGCCCGAAGACCAGGGCATCAAAGGAAGTGATCGACCTTGCCGTCGAGAACCTCCATGAGCCTGAGCCGCTTGGCCTTAAAGAGGCCTTCAAGAAGGCGCTTCATTTGAGAAAAGAGCCTGAACGTATTGAAATATATGATATTTCCCATTTATATGGTGCGAACCCGACCGGGGTGATGGTAGTCTTCGAAGCGTTTAAAATGAAAAAGAGCGGCTACAGGGTGTTCCATATCAAGACAGCGCCTTCAATGGATGATGTGGCTGCAATGAGCGAGGTACTCAATCGAAGGCTTGCCGATGAAAAACTCGGCCCTCTGCCCGATCTTTTTGTTATTGACGGCGGAAAGGGGCAGCTTTCTGCAGCAGTTAAAGCGCTGAGAGAACAGACTGTCGATAGGGATGTCATCAGTATTGCCAAGGGAGAAAGAAGAAAAGGCATGGAAGATCTGATCTACATTCCCAATCGGAAAAATCCTCTTATACTCCACAAGTCGTCATCTGTTTTCAAGGAAATGGTTAAAATGCGTGATGAAACCCACAGATTTGCCGTAACATCACACCGGAAATGGAAAAGGAAAGCAGACCTGCGGTAACCCTGTTTACCTATTTTTTGTCTTCCACAAGATGCCTTTTTTCTTCAGGTACCCCTGAGCGTCTTTGTCGCCTAACCTGGCGGCAGATTTATAATGCTCTATTGCCTTATCGATTTCCCCCATGTTCAGATAGACGGTGCCCAGACTGTACATGGCATCAGAATTTTTCGGATTAAGCTCGATTGCAGTATTAAGATCTTTCGAGGCATTTTCATAATCTTTCAGCGCTGCATAGTTAGCACCCCGGCCGGCATAGGCAATGCTTATCCTTGGATTCAGCAAAATCACCCGGTCGTAATCTTTTATGGCTTCATTGGAATCTCCTGCTTTTGCGTAGAGTCGTCCACGGTTTAGATAGGCGAATTCATTCCTGGGTTCCATATATATGGCATAATCATAATCTTTTTTTGCTTTCTGAAAATCTTCCAGTTCAGTGTAAGCAAAACCTCTGTTAATGTAACCTGCAATTCTATTCGGTTTTAATTCAATTGCCGTGTTGAAATCTTCAACCGCCTTTTTGTAGTTGCCGAGTTCAATGTATGTCATGCCCCGGTAATTGTAAGCAACAGCAGAGTCAGGACTCAATTGAATCGCTTTGTTATAATCGCTTACTGCCTCAGATGGTTTGCCCAATTTCAAATAGATGCTGCCCCTTCCAATATATGCCCGTGTAATAGCATGAATGTCGTTATTGTCAATTTGCGTTACATGTTTGGCCGGATTAACAGCGCCACTTGCTATCCATGCTTCTTTTTTTGAAACAGGAAGTTTTATTTTGTACCAAAGTCCCCCGCCCTTGTCTTTCGATTCACCTGTTATTAAAAGCAAAGTACCCTTTGTGACATACCCGGCCGGCGATGAGTTACGTGACGGTTGTGATCTTAAATGGGCTGCAGGCACTACAACCGTTCCACTATTTGTTTCCTTTTTTGTAGCATTGAGTTTTGGTTTAAATGCAATGGCTTTATCAAATGCTTCGATTGCAGTTTCATATTCGGACTTGTTCTTTAAGGCATAACCCTTTTCAATCCATTGTTCCAAATTCAGTTGTTCAACAGCAGCAAGATACTGAGACCGCCTTTCCCTGCTTTTATCATCCGGTGGGATTTCTTTCTGAAGCTTTTTAATGCTTTTTAAGGCCTCTTCAGCGTTTTTTTTCGTTTCTTCAAGTTCTTTCGTTTTTTCCATATCTTTAAGGTTAAGCTTTGTGAAATTTACTATTTCATCAGGACTTGTTTCAACCCGGATCTTAAAAGAGTATTTTCCGTCATCCCGGTTTTCATCGCTGATCTCCGGGATAACGATGCCGGCAATGTAAGCAATGAGCCTATCCTTCGATAGATGTAGTTTTTTGAGCCTGTTATCATTAATTAGATTTGTTTCGAGTTCATCAAAGATAAGCCTTTTTGCCTGCTCAAACCCTATAATTCTGCATGTTTCCATTGTATCGAAATCACTCTTGGCGTAAACGTATTCCTTTGTGATTATTATTGTCTGGCCATAAAGCGAGGTTGCAAAAACAGTAATAAAAAACAATAACTGACCGACAGCGTAAAGCCTCTTTTTCATTTTCATAATTCCTTATGCAGGTATTGGTTTTGTCAAAATGCATCCGAATTCTTGTCTCTCGCCCTCTCCCCCGTTTTTCAACGGGGTCGTTCGAGAACACAGGGTTCGCAGAGAGAATCTTTTGTTTCAGGCCTGATTTTAAGAGAAGTCAATAAAATCAGGCCGTGGAATTGCCATGAATTAAGCAGTCCCATAATTCATGGCAAAAAATAATATATAAAATTCTGTGCTCTCTGTGAACTCTGCGAGAGATAAATTTATTTTGTTCTCCTTTTTCATGCAAATATTGACAATATCCAAGTATTCAAAAATACTCTCCTTCATTTTGTATTTTTTGTCAATGATTGAATAAAAGGGGTGGAGGGTTGTAAAATTTCTGCTGCCGGTTGCCGTGAAAATGTTGTTTATGTGTGATATAATGGAAAATGAGGTTAACGCTCGAATATGAGAGGTTCCCATGTGCAAGGCAAAAGATCGTAATTTGATGGATCGCAGGGCATTTTTGAAATTTGGAGTTGTGGGAGTTGCCGCGGCAGCGGGTTTGAACGGCTTAAACAAAATAGCTGAAGCTGCTTCAGCCGCCTCGAAGACGCGCATAACTCCGGTCTACCGGACTCTCGGCAGGACCGGCCTGAAAGTGACGATCGTAAGTTTCGGCGCCATGCTCACGCCGGACTACGAGCCTATGGAGGCTGCCTTTGATCTTGGTGTGAATTATGTCGATACTGCCAGAAGGTATATGAACGGCAGGAACGAGGAGATTGTCGGAAAGGCGCTGAAGGGACGCAGGGATAAGGTCTATGTGGCAACCAAGACGGCCCCGACCTCCCAGTCAAAAAATGATATTTTTAAAGACGTTGAGGCAAGCCTCTCAAAACTGCAAACGGATCACATTGATGTGATTCAGCTTCACAGCCTTACGAGCGGGGAGAGGGCTTTCGTGCCTGAAACGCGCGAAGCGCTGGTCGAACTTCGCAAACAGGGCAAGGTCCGCTTTTTTGGCGTTACAACCCATACAAATCAGGCTGAGGTTTTAAATGCTGTTACAAATGACCCTGACAAATTCTTCGATGTTGCGCTGGTAGCATACAATTTTACAAGCGGGCCGGAAATCAGTGAGGCGATTGCTCGCGCTGCAAGAGCCGGTATAGGTATTGTTGCCATGAAAACCCAGGCAGGAGGATATAAAACGGATGTGCTTGGCCCCATTAGCCCTCACCAGGCTGCGCTGAAATGGGCGCTCCAGGATACCAATGTGACCTGTGCAATTCCGGGGATGAAAGACATGAGCATGCTTCAGGAAGCCACATCGGTTATGGGAATGAAGCTTACCCGCAGGGATGGGCAGATCCTCGAACGTTATGCAGAGGCTATTACGCCTTATTACTGCCGCTTATGCGCACAGTGTGAGCCCACATGCCCGCAAAATGTTGCCATCAGCACAATTAACCGTTCTATCATGTATGCGGAAGGGTATGAAGATTATGAACTTGCCCGGTCCACATACGATGAACTGCAACAGGACGAATCCGCCTTTGCATGTTGCAACTGTACCGAATGTGTTGCTCGTTGCGCACATGGTTTAAACGTTTCCGACAAGATGCGGAAGGCAAGGGCATTATTTGCATGATGCCAAAAACTGCATGAAAACCTTTAGAAGACAAAGAAAGTATTTTTATCTCGCTTTAATCCTTGCTTTCATTTTTTTATTTTCAATTTCTTTCCTTAATGCCCTTGCCGCACCTGTTGATTTGCCGGTGGAAAAGGCGATGCCGGCGCCCGGTTTTTTCAAAGGGTGGGTGCTGGAAGGAAAGATAAAAACATTCAATCCCGACAATCTCTATAAGCACATCAACGGTGAAGCCGAGCTTTATTTGCCTTATGGTTTTAAATCCCTCGGGGCAGCGCTTTATATAAGCAAAGACAATCCGGATATGGCACTTGCCGTGGATATCTATAAAATGGGGTCTCAGCTCGATGCCTTTGGCATATACTCCCGCTACCGCGATCCTGACGCGCCTGATGCAAAAATAGGGAATGATGGTTTCATAAGCGATTCGCAGTTGATGTTCTATCAGGACAGGTATTTTGTCCGGCTATCCGCTTCAGGCTCTGCGAATCCTGAGCCCAAAGCACTCATTGACTGTGCAAAGGCGATCGCAAAAAATATTCCAGGCGGGTCCTCCCGCCCCGGGGAGCTGAATTTTCTTGATATCCCTGATGTTGTTCCACGTACGGAAACATACATCTCCCAGAGTGTTCTCGGGTATGCATTCTTTAAAAAAGGGCTTGCGGCAAGGGCAATGCTTGATAACGAGCCTGTGAGGATTTTTGTTATTTTTAATGAATCGGTCGGCGCCTCGGACGATACGTTTAACCGCTATGTAAATTATCTGAAAGATGCAGGCGTTCAGCCACAGGTTAACGGGAGTAAAGGCATTACAACCCTTATTGCCCGGGACCCCTTGTATAAAGGTTTGATGCTTCGTCAATCAGGGCGGTATCTCATCGGTGTCTCCAACCTCAACGACCCCTCAAAAGGTGTTTTGCTGATTGACAGGATACAAACCCGCATCCCGGCGCAATAACAGGTTTTTTCAAAGATACGTTCTGTTATGATGTTTTTTAGGAGGACAAAATATTATGAATGAAGGGCATGTAATGTATGAGGTAAAAGACCATATTGCTCTGATTACCCTTAACCGGCCTGAAGCGAAGAACGCATTCAGCCCGGAGATGATCAGGCTGTGGCGTGAATATCTTGAAGAAGCGAAAGAAGACGACAGGGTGCGGGTAATCATAGTGACCGGGAAAGGTGATGCATTTTGTTCCGGCGGAGATATTCGCGATATGGCTGAAGGAAAGCTGAAATCGTGGGATATGAAAAGGTTTCTCTGGGATGGAGTTCACCGGATAGTACTGACGCTTGAAGATCTCGACAAGCCTGTCATTGCAGCGATTAACGGGGCTGCAATGGGCGCAGGGATGGATATGGCCATCATGTGTGACCTGAGGGTCTGCTCTGATAAGGCTAAACTTGCAGAATCCTATATCACGATGGGAATTATCCCGGGTGATGGCGGCGCATATTTCCTGCCCAGGCTGATCGGGATATCAAAGGCGCTTGAACTTCTCTTTACGGGCGATGTGCTGACTCCCGAAGAAGCCCTGCAAATGGGCATTGTAAACCGTGTTGTGCCCCATGATCGTCTGATGGAAGAGGCCATGAAACTTGCCGAAAAGATTGCCGACAAGCCTCCCCTTGCCGTCCGCATGATGAAGCGGGCGGTTTACCAGGCGCAGACAAGCACGCTCAGGGCGCACCTTGACTACATATCGTCCCAATTGTCGCTTCTTTCTGAAACAGAAGACCATGTGGAGGCAGCAAGGTCGTTTCTCGAAAAACGTAAGCCCGTTTTTAAGGGGAAATGAACCGGGCGGGTGATTGAGTGATTGAGTGATTGAGTAATTGAGTGATTGAGTAATTGAGTAATTAAGTGATTGAGTGATTAAGTGATTGAGTGATTGAGTGATTGAGTAATTGAGTAATTAAGTGATTGAGTGATTAAGTGATTAAGTGATTGAGTGATTGAGTAATTGAGTGATTGAGTGATTGAGTGATTGAGTGATTAAGTGATTGAGTGATTAAGTGATTGAGTGATTAAGTGATTGAGTGATTAAGTGATTGAGTGATTGAGTAATTGAGTGATTGATAAAATCGATAATCACTTAATCACATATTTACTTATTTCAGGGAAACGACCAGGATGTCGGAAATATCGGCAACAAAAGAAGGGGCAAATTGGAAATAGGTGAACTTACCGTTGACAGGCTTAAAGTACGCAAACTGGAAATACTTGAAAAACAGCAGTTTATACCCGTTTATTCATGCGGACGATCCCGTAAATTGATAGCAGGATCAATGCAATGCCCCCGATGATAACCGGTATTGTCATGAAGTGTTTCGGAACGGAGCCGTACAGACCAAGCACCCCGAAAAGAATGAAGATTATCGCTGCAAACCATTTGATCGCCCTTTCCGGGATGCTTTTACCCAGAACTATGCCGAATATGATGCCTATGGCATCGGCTATGAGCATACCGGATGTTGTGCCGAACCAGATCTGAATGATGCTGGAATATTTTGTAGCCAGTGCAATGGTTGCAAGCTGTGTTTTGTCTCCCATCTCTGCAAAAAAGAAGGCAATTGCCACTGTCCAGAAGGGACTGAAGTTAAATCGCTTGTCTTCGTTGTCGAGTTTATCGCCCCTTAACGTCCAGAGACCAAAAATAATGAAAGAAACGGAAGCGGCGATTTGAATGTAATTGAGAGGAACGAGTTTTGTCAGATAATTTCCAAGGAGTACAGCGAGCAGATGGTTTACAAGTGTTGCAACGAAGACGCCCCACATAACGGTCTGCCAGCGGTACCTTGAAGCAAAGGCCATGGCGAGTAATTGTGTTTTATCTCCCATTTCTGCAAGAACGACAAATACGAGTGATGCAATGTAAGCGGTCATGAGGCGCTCCTTATCATGTAAAATAAAAAAGCGAGACACTTTAGCATGGACTTTTACAGTCACACTAAAGGTCTCGCTAATTGGCTTCTACCAACGACAAGGCCAGGGAATATACCCAGCATGTTGACCTTGTCTGTTTAGCTACTCCCCTTCAGGGATATATTGCGTTCATTATAAACAAATTCATGCAACAAATCAAATTTTCAGCAGCAATGCCGTGAGAGCCTTGAAGCGTTTTGCCCCGGCAGCTTGAATTTTGTATGGTTGACAGGATTGAGACCGTCAGCAACGACGAGGCGATGGAAATGGCACGGCGCCAATGAACTATCTTTATTTTAAATCATTGCATTTTCCAAACGGAGCTTTCTCTTTCCCCAGTCCGGCATGTATTTGCTGAGCGTTTGATAATATTTTTTATTATGACGGGCAATCTTAATGTGGCAAAGTTCATGCATAATCACATAGTCAATACAATATAAAGGGGTCTTGATGAGGTCGGTATTCAGTAAGATATACCCTGTTTTTGTGCAACTACCCCAACGTTTCTTGAGCTTTCTCAAGAGAATTTTAGGTGTCGGGAGATTCAGTTTTTGTGCTGTTTTCAAACAAATTCCAAGGCGTATTTCAAATATTGAACGTCCGTGATTTCGATACCACATATAAAGGAGTTTTTTTACCTTATTCGAGTCGTTGGGATCAAGGGTTGTTACATAGAAAAACGCTCCTTTGAGTTTAACATCGCTTCTTTTACCTGCAATTATCTTCAATCTGTATTGTCTGCCAAGAAAAAGGTGTGTCTCTCCGCCCACGTAGAGTCGTGTGGGCATCTTCGGTTCAAATTGACGAAAATAACCAATCTTTTCCGTAATCCATTTTGTTCGCTTTAAAACCCTATCCTGTATGGTCTTTGACGTTGTTTTTGCGGGAGCTTTAACAAACACCCTGCCATCAGGATGGACGGCAATTTCGATCGTTTTTCTGTTGGAATACTGTACCTCGTAAGGGATATTGGTTTTGCAACAACACTTGCTACTTTTCAAGCAATCCCCTGTTCTTAGCGAGCCTCATGATCTGTTCTATTAGTTCGTCCATCTCTTCAGCGGTCAACTTGATCCCTCTGTCTCCCTTGAGTTCGTCATAAAGAAAATCGTCAATGTCATCTATAACTCGATTCTGGGCATCGCCGTCATCCCAAAATTGAACCTTCCGGTTCTTTTGGCAAATTTCCAGGATAGCGAGGGCACTGTGGAATGACACCTCACCGCACGTTTTTGCATCAAGCCCCTGGTCTTCAAAAAACCGCCTGATTGCCCCATAAAATGCCTGGCCATCGTCGTTGCCTTTCAATCCTGCCGGCACATCGTCATGCTCACGGGAGACTACCTTGTCCCGGAGTTCTGCGACCCTGTTGAGGTACGCGAGATCAGATAGTCTTTTGGCCCTCCACTCGTCAATGGCCTGCTGAATCAGCTTGGAGAACTTCTCGTAGAATGCCGGATCTTCCTCCATCTTTTCAGTAATTACCTTTTTGACGGCATGGGCGATGGCGTCGGCTGTCGCGCCTGTTGTCCTGGTTGAGTAAACCCCGTGCTGTTCCTTCACTGCATCGAACATCGTATCGTCGAAGACATTAACCGGCTCATTGAGCTTGACAACTTCGTTTGCGTTGATATGTGTGTCCAAGAGCTTCTTGATTTTCGGCTCATAATCGCGATAGTCGATGGCTTCCGCGTAGCGTAATTTCACGGCTGCTTTCAGATTGTGGAACCGCTTCAGATCGTTTCTATATTGCAGGAGTTTGGCATCAGGTGCATTCATTATGAACTGTTCCGTAGAGAAGGCCATGGCAAGTATCTTGCTGTATTCGGCTAACCGCTGATAAAACTCTTCTCTCAGCGTGGCTTCACCGAGCAGAACTTCATAGGCATCTTCATCGTATTGGTTCCTCACCTCTTTGAATAAATCCCAGAGATTGGAGTATACTTGCGGCAGTCGCTTTACTTGCTCGTTGATAGCCGCCAACGCTCCTTCAAGATCGCTTTCATCAAAATTCTCCAATCCTGCGTCGGCATACATGGTAAGGGCCTGATCAAGCTCTCCGAGTATGCTGGCATAATCCACAATGTAACCGAATTCTTTTTCCGCACCCGATGCATCGTCCTGGTAGAGACGGTTGACGCGTGCTATTGCCTGAAGCAACGTGTGTTCTCTTAAAACCCTGCACAGATACATGACCGTATTGCGAGGCGCATCAAAACCGGTAATAAGTTTGTCCACCACAATGAGGACTTCCGGATCGTCTCCGTACTTGAACTGGCTTATGATCTGCTTATTGTATTCTTCTTCGGAACCGTATCTTTTCATCATTTTTTTCCAGAACCGGACGACTTCATCTTTCGGATCGTCTTCAACTTCCTCGTATCCTTCACGGGCGTCAGGCGGCGAGATGATCACTTCGGAAGAGACGTGGTTGAATTCATTCAAAAACTCATGGTATCTGAGAGCCGCTGCCTTGCCGGGCGCAACGAGCTGTGCTTTGAAGGGCGTATTCTTCCAGGTCATGCGAAAGTGTTCGCTGATATCGAACGCCCGCATATAGATCACCCTATCGGCCTTATTCAGCATTTCAGCCTTGGCGTATTTTTTCTTGAGATCCGCCTTCTGTTTTTCCGTAAGGCCCTGAGTATGACGTTCGAACCACAGGTCTATTGCCTCCTTGTTTTGGGTTATCTCCACATGACGGCCTTCATAGAGAAGAGGCACCACTTGCTTGTCCTTTACTGCCTGGCGAATCGAGTAATGCGGCTCAATGAGCCGTCCGAATTTTATGAAATTGTTTTTTTCTTGTTTTGTGAGCGGCGTGCCGGTAAAGCCCAGATAACAGGCGTTCGGAAACATCTGCCGCATACGGGCCGCAAACATGCCGAAGTTGGTACGATGGCTTTCATCGACCAGCATGAAAATATCAGGAGACTCGTCGGCCAGCCTCTTTTTGTTGAGGGCTTTATCGAACTTGTGGATCAGGGTAGTAATGATGGCAGCTCTTTCCACGGATACGAGTTGAAGCAGGTCTTGGCCGGTTTTGGCCCGTTTTGGGTCGAGACCGCAAGCGGCAAAGGTGTTGCCGAGCTGTTTATCAAGATCAACCCTGTCGGTTACGAGGATGATGCGAGAATTAGAGATATCAGGGTTAAGGGCGAGGTTTCTGACAAGCCAGACCATCGTGAGGGATTTGCCCGATCCCTGGGTATGCCAGATGATACCCCCTTTTCTCCTTTGGCCGCCGCCATCCATCTGCGCCTCAAATTGCTTTACCCGTTCGAGCGTCGATTTGACAACGAAATACTGCTGGTAGCGGGCGATCTTCTTAATCCCTCCGTCGAAGGTAATAAACTTGTAGGCAAGCTCCAGCAGCCTTTCCGGACGACAGAGGCTGTAGATGGTCTTATCCTGTTCCGTCACATTTCTCTCGCCTTCCTCCTCCAGGGCATCGAAGAACTTTCTCACAACGGCAAATTCACCGGAAAAGAGCAGGTTCTTTGTCTCCGGTGGGAGAGGTTTATTGATAGACGCTTTCACTTCGCCTTCAGAGTCTCTCAATTCCTGCCATACGCTCCAGAACTTCCTCACCGTTCCTGCCGTGGCATATAGGGCAGCGTTTTTGTTGACAGCCGCAAGGAGCTGCACATAAGGAAACAGTTTTGGGATATACTCATCCTGCTGATTGCGGATGCTCTGGGAGACGGCCTGGTCTACTTCGATTTTCGGCGATTTGCACTCGATCACGGCGAAGGGGATTCCATTGACGAAAAGAACTATATCCGGCCTGGCCGTTTCTATGCTGCGGCTTCGTTCAACACTGAATTCGGCCGTGACGTGAAATGCGTTCTTCTTCCAGTCCTGCCAATCAATATAGCGGAGCGTAAAACTCTTGGAACCCCCTTCTATGGATTGTTCCTGAGCTGTTCCAAGGGTGAGCAGATCATAGACAGCTTCGTTGGTTTTTTGAAGCCCATCCCATTTGACGGTTTTCAGCTTCTGGATAGCCGACTGGATATTCTCTTCGGTGAAGAGATATTCCTGTCCTTTATGCTGTATCCGGTTGATCGCCTTCAGTTGCGTTCGGAGAATCTCTTCGAGCAGCACATTTGCAGTCTTGCCCTGGCGTGCCGCAAGGGTCTGCGCGGGCGTCAGGTATTCAAAACCGAGGTTAATAAGCTGCTGCAAAGCCGGTATCTGTGAAAGATGTTCTTCGTTAAATCTGAAACCTTTCATTCCGTCACCCCCGGTTCTTCCGTCTTCACTCGCCACTGGCCGGTAAGGAGTTTCTGCATAAGGCCGCGCTTCTGGAGCTTCAGTTTTTCAACATAATCGTTGAGAAGATTAATCTCTTTGCATTGAGCATTAAGGTAATTTGCTATGCCGTCCTGTAATTTGAGAGTCGGCAGGGGAAGCTGAATTGATGAGAATTCAGAGAAAGAAACTGTTTCCCGGACACTGCCCTGGGCGCTCTTGCGGATACGTTCCTTGGCCTCGTGAGATTCAAGCCAATGCAGGAAATAGTCAGAGTTGACTTTCTTTTCATTAAGTTTGAAAACCACATACATTGGACTAAGCACTCCTATATCCCAACTATCTAAACGGGCAATGGAGCCGACATTGATGCGGGAAGGATTGTATGCATATTGGCCCCTGTGGACCGCCTTATAATTTGACAGATCAGCGCTGGCAACGCGTCGATTAAACTGCTCTTCCGGCAAGACAAAGCCGTTACGGTTCGTGACACTTAAGACGCGCTGACAGGCGGCAGCGCTATTACGCTTGGTCACTTCAACGGCAAACGTGTTTACATGTACGCGGGCGCGTGCTGTGCGAGTGAAAAACTCAGTGAGAGCGCGAGAATACAGTTTTTCTTTCACCGACGTCAGCCGCTCAATCTTTTCGATGGTGAGGTGCCAAGTGGAGAGCAGAGAGGCGATGGCGATTTGATCGGGAAGGGATGGCAGTGAAACTGTTTGATTTTTCAAATTCTTGCCACCTATAACTGGCACAGATCCATCATTACAAAAGCGTTGGAGATCTATTGACTCAAACCAGTAATATAAGAATTCTGGGTAACATACGGCTTCATTTGTGACCGATATTATTAACACGTTATCATCTGTTAGACAGCTTTTGGCAAGAATACGTTTGTTATTGAGCTTTAATGCTTCCCCCACTCTGGGAAAGACGATGCTTCCGGCGGAAAAAGGTTTAGCCTTCATCTTTTCCAGCACATCATCATCAACGTAATTCTCTGTATTTGTAATATATTTTGTATTTCCGAGAGTATTAATATCTCTGACCTTCACGTACATCCATTTCCCAGACCCCGTGCCTTGGTACTCGGGTTTAAAAGTATATCCTTGCTGAATAGTTGCGATTTCATGTAAGGGTATACTTTTCATTGCTCGTCCTTATGGTTCTTGCTATCTTTGCCAATCTTGCGTATAGTTCGTTCAATCTTCCTCAGCCCCTCAACGTCTTTGCGATCCGTCTCTACCTTTTCCGCTTCACGCCTCTTTGTATCGAATTCCTCATACCGCTCCAGAGCCAGTTTCTCCACCACAGTCTGAGATACCTTACCGGCGTGGTCCAATATCTCTCGTTCATTGAATAACAGGAAGGCATCGAGCTTATTTTCCCATTCCCGCATAGTCATTGTCTTTCTGCGTTTTGCCTGATCTTCTGCATAGTCGAGATACATCACGACGATGCGGTTAAGTTCCGCTATCTCCGGCTGATTCAGGTAATTTTTTGCTACAACTACATCCTGCTTGCGTACACGGGCGCCGTGCCATGACGTGAGTCCCATATTGGGGCGGTTCGCATCGGAACGACCGGTGATCAGCTCTGCTGCAGTGTGGCCTGTTATGGCCCAGAGCATCTTGTTCTGAACCTTCTTGAAAAATAGTTGGGCTTGTTCGCTCTTTGAATCATAATCAACGGCAGTGGCATAAATGTCACGGATTTTCTGGTAGAACCGTTTTTCAGAGGCGCGGATATCCCGTATGCGCTCAAGCAGCTCATCGAAGTAGTCCCAGCCTCCCGGCTCCTTGAGGCGGGCATCGTCCATGACAAACCCTTTAATCAGATATTCACGCAGATGAGTAGTGGCCCACTGCCGGAACTGGGTGCCACGGTGCGAGCGTACCCTATAGCCGACAGCAAGGATTATGTCGAGGTTGTAATAGAGCACTTTGCGTCTAATCGGTCTCCCGCCTTCGTTTTGAACTGTCAAGTATTCCTTGACAGTTGAGTCCTGCGGCAGCTCTCCGTCTGCGAGAATGCCTCTGATATGCAAACTGATATTCTGCTTGGTCGTCTGAAAAAGTTGAGCCATCTCCAGTTGTGTAAGCCAGACCGTGCCTTCTTCTGCACGGAGGCTTATCGAGGTCGATCCGTCTTCAGTTGTGTAAAGGATCAATTCGCCTTTGGTCATAGCATTGCCCTCGTTAGTTGATAGGCTTTCGCACTTTATCGAGCATATCCTTGAAATGGTATGCAGGGTTCACTGAACCCGTTTTCACCGCTTGGGAAAATTGGTTTTGACTCCACCATATAGCTTTCACAGCCCCAACTCCTTCAAATACGCCGCCATTTTTGCCTTCACCTCGATTAGTTCGCCTTCGATCCGTTCAATATCTTTCTGCACTGATGCAATGTCAATCTCTTCCTCTTCTTCAAATGTATCCACGTAACGGGGAATGTTCAGGTTGAAGTCATTCTCCTTAATTTCCTCAAAAGAGGCCACATGGGCGTATTTGTCAACATCCTGACGGTTTTTATAAGTATCGACGATGTGATCAATATGTTCTTCCAACAATCGATTCCTGGTCTTTGCCGATTGGTAGTCACGGCTCGCATCAATGAAAATAACATCCCCCCGGTTTTCATTATGTCCGCCTTTTTCACGGGACCGGTCAAAGATCAGTATAGCAACGGGAATCGAGGTTGTAGGAAAGAGATTTGCAGGAAGTCCAACAACGGCATCTAAAATGTTGTCATCAATCATCTTCTGGCGGATGCGCCCTTCAGAACCGGCCCGGAAGAGGACGCCGTGGGGCACTACAACTGCCACCCGGCCTTCCTTTTCCAGTGCAACCTCTACCATGTGGCTGATAAAGGCGTAATCGCCTTTGCTCTTTGGTGGGATTCCGCGCCAGAAGCGATTGAACCTGTCGTGTTCCGCTTCTTCCGCGCCCCATTTGTCGAGGGAAAACGGCGGATTGGCAACTACCACATTGAACTTCATGAGACGGTCATTGTCCACAAGGGCCGGATTTGTAAGTGTGTTGCACCATTCGATGCGGGCGCCGTCCATACCGTGCAGGAACATGTTCATCCGTGCAAGCGCCCATGTACTGCCGTTTACCTCCATGCCGAATAAAGCAAAGTCTTTGCCTCCCACTTCTCTTGCCGCTTCAACAAGGAGGCCGCCGGAGCCGCATGCCGGATCACATATACGATCTCCCGGTTTGGGTTGAACGAGTTTGGCGAGCAGTTCCGACACCTTATGGGGTGTGTAGAACTCTCCGGCTTTTTTGCCCGCGTCAGAGGCAAATCGTTCGATGAGATATATATAAGTATTGCCGATTACATCCTCGGATACCCTGCCTGGCCGCATGTCAAGCTGCGGTCTGTTAAAATCCTCCATTAGATTCTTGAGTATGCGGTTACGGTCTTTGGTTTTTCCGAGATTAGCTTCACTATTAAAATCGATGTTGCGAAATACGCCGTCAAGCTTTGCTTTATTCGACTCTTCAATGGCGTCCAGGGCTATGTTAATCAGGTCGCCGATGTTCGGCTCATTGCGTTGTTCGTAGAGATCATAGAAGCTTGCACCTCTGGGCAGGACAAAACGCTCCCTGTCGAGCCTGCGACGGATGCGCTCTTCATTATCCCCATATTGTTGTCTGTACGTTTCATAATGATCCTTCCACACATCGGAGATATACTTCAGGAAAAGTATGACGAGGATGTAATCTTTGTATTGAGCAGGGTCTACGATGCCTCGAAAGGTGTCACATGCAGCCCATGCAACACTATTAATTTCTTGCTGGGAAATCTTTTCAGTCATTCTAACTTCTCCTTTGTTTGGTGGCTTTTAAACATACAGCCTGGATCAATTGGGATCGTTTCTCCTGGAGTTCGTTAAGCAGCATTTTTTCTTTGTCCATCAGTCTGCTCAGCTCAACAACGGTTAATTGAGTCTTTATGGCAGGTACCTCCACAACAAGGTCAGCAAAAGCGGACAGAGGAATCAGAGGCATGTGGGTACCATGCCGCGCCCATTTATGGAGGTATTCCTGAGCCGGGGCTTGATTGATATACCATGCAAGATAATCGGGAAGTACCTTATTCGCTTTGATTCTTAGAATAAAAAAATAACTTGCCGCGATAGTATTTTCCAGAGGAATCTTTAGAGATATAGCATAATTCCTGGGCCCTCGCGACAGGAATAGTACATCGTCCTTGTTCACCGTATAACGCGATAAATCTCCTTTCGGAGTTACTCCGTAAAGCCCTTCGATATGCAAATTCTGGTCGTCGTCGAAATCTCTAATCTGCACAACTTTATATGTTCCATGCCGATCAGCCTCGACCTTGCTCCGGAACTGATAGCCAATCTGAATGTCGGCAATATCTTTGATCTTATGTTTCATGCTCTCCTATTAAGGGGCCGACTTTGGCAGTCGGGCCCCTTTTCTGTTCTTTTAAGGTTTGGTGTGGGAATTCTTTTTGTATGCGTAAGCGTACTTGGTAGAGCTATCACCGCCACCACTATCACCAGCGCAACCTTTTGCGAGGAAATAATCCTCCACTTTGCGAGCCGCTGTGTCCGTCGCACAATCCCTGCAGATCCAGGCATCGTTCTTTTCTGATACTCCATGGTCGTTGAATAGTCTGACCTTAGGCTCCGTAGCTATCCCGGCATACCATGCCGAATAGGGCCCACCACATTTACGGATGTGGTTCTCGATATCTTGAATTGCTTGCTGTGCTGTTGCCATTTCTAAATTCCTCCTTGAAATTTTTTTCGGCCGGCTTTTCGGTCAGGTCAATACTTGCTGTGGTACTTGGCGCCACCTCCTTTTTGTTTTGGCCGAAAGTTGACAGGAGGAAAAGATACTGCTATTAAATATCTGTACATTATTTTTGCCGCGGTTGTTTCAGCCTGGGTAAAAAAGAGGCCCTGTGTTCGCAGCATAGGGCCTCTTTTCGTTGAATAGGCAATTATGAAGAATGATAGAGTATACTTCATGCTATAATAGTAGACTAAACATTGCTTTTTGTCAAGTAATATTTTGAAGTATTTAATATACCGTGAAAATTAATGTTTGGCAGATTTTTAAAACTCAGCAATGTTCATTGATTTGATAGTTCCGTATTTGTATTTGACTAATATTGCATATCTTTTGGAATTACAAGGAGATAATCTTGGCTTTTTTATTCGACAGTATATTTTGTTGCTTTGATGAAAACATCTATTTTAAAATGAATCCATGAATAATCTTGTATAGTCAAACCATGAAGACCTGTTTTACTGAAAAACGAAATGTGAAGCGTAAAAAGCGAAAAGTGATAGCGGCATACGTCTGAAGACAAAGACCAGGTGAAAAGAAAATTGAAAATTATTGCTGATGGTTTTGAAACGGAAGTGCCGGAGGAAACAACTGTTACACAGTTGCTCATAATTTTCGGGGAACCGCTGAGACCCGATATGATTGTTGAAATCAACGGGCGGTTCATTCATGTGAAGGATTATGGAAACAGGGTTTTGAAGGAAGGAGACAGGATCGAGATTATCCACCTTGATATCGGAGGATAACGGCTGCTATTGCCGCCGCTTGCACCTGCCGCCGTAATTGCCTGATAAATCCCTGATCGTCGGATTCTGACCACAAAGGGGGCATGAGGGGTTCCTGTCGATGATGAATGTTTTGAAATCCCCCTCCAGGCAGTCGTAGACATAAAACCGTCCCATGAGGGATTTCCCTTTTTTCAGGATAAGTTTTAATGCTTCAGCAGCCTGCACCAGGCCGATCTGCCCGGGGACAACCCCCAGGACCCCTACCTCGCCGCAGGTGAGCGCTGAGTCTGCCGGAGGTATCTCGGGGATCATGCACCGCAGGCACGGGCCGCCGCCTTTCGGGTAAAAGACGCTTGCCTGTCCGTCGAATCTGACAGCGCCCCCGAAAATGTAAGGTTTGCCTGCAAAGAACGAAGTATCATTAAGAAGAAATTTTGTTTCGAAATTGTCGGATCCGTCTATGATAATATCAAAATCGTTCACAATCTTAAGGGCGTTGTCCGGTGTGAGCCGCTCCTGATAAGTAATTACATTGACCTCCGGGTTGATTCGCCCGATAGCGTCTTTTGCCGAATCCGTCTTTAACCTGCCGATGTCGGCAGTCGTATGCAATACCTGCCGGTGAATGTTGCTTAAATCCACCTTGTCGGAATCAACGATGCCGATCGTTCCTACACCTGCTGAGGCAAGGTAGAGGCCTGCAGGACATCCGAGCCCGCCTGCGCCTGCAAGCAAAACCCTTGCCCGCATTAATCGCAGCTGACCCTCCTCGCCGATCTCGCGGAGCAGGATCTGCCTGCTGTAGCGTTTAATCTGATCCTGTGTCATTACACCGTCAGCCTTAAACTTGTAGCCGGCTTCGACCCATGCGTTAAATCCGCCGGCCATTGAGGTTACATCAGTATATCCCATATCCCGGAGCATTTTTGCAGCGATGAGGGAACGCCTTCCGGAAGCGCAATAGAGCACTAAGGGGACATGTTTTTCAGGGAACAACTCCGCAGCCTTTGCGTTTATTAAACTGTTCGGTGCGAAGGCCGCATCTTCAATGTAACCCGTTGCGAGTTCTTCCTTCTCCCGTATATCGACGAGCCGTACATGCGCGTTTTTGTCCCGGATCAGCCTGTAAGCATCCTGTACGGAAATTTCGCGAACATCATTCATTTATCCTCCCCGACAAGAAGCATAAAGATTACCTTATTATACTTATTAAATCCTGCGAAAAAATACAAGACGTGTTCGTTTGTTTGATTTTATTTCTATTTTTTTCTGGTATAATGCAAAACGTAATGGAGAGGCGGGCAGGGGGCCTGTATCCAACGGCTGAAAGAGTCTGCTTATATAAAAGGAGGAGGCTATTATGCAGATTCAGGAAAAGAATCTTGCGGACATGCTTGTTATAAAACCATTAGTCAAGAGGATTGATGCATCTTTTGCAGCGGAATTTAAAACGGTTATTTCAAACCGGATAAATTCGGGAAATATGAAGATTCTTCTTGATCTGTCAGAGGTGGATTTTATTGACAGCAGTGGTTTGGGAGCAATTGTGGCAATGCTGAAGACCCTGGGGGGTAAGGGCAGCCTCACTATTTGCGGGCTCAAAGAAACGGTCGACACTCTCTTCCGCCTGTCACGCATGGACAAAATATTCCGCATTTTTGCTTCGGAAGAGGAAGCTTTGATAAATTTTTCCAGGGAGCATCAAAAAGAATGAACGAGCAGGATTTTTCAAAAAGAACGATTGAGATTTTACGTAAAATCAGGAAACAACAGCCCCTTATCCACCATATAACTAATTTTGTTGTAATGAACAGTACGGCAAATGTAACGCTTGCTATCGGCGCTTCTCCTATTATGGCGCACTCCCATGAAGAGATGGAGGCCATATCGGCATTTACCGGCGCATTGAATTTGAATATCGGGACACTGATGCCATACTGGATTGATTCCATGCTTATCGCAGGGAGGGCGGCAGGAAAACGGGGCATACCGATTATTCTGGACCCTGTGGGTTCGGGCGCCACACCGCTACGGACTGAGGCTGTTAAAAAAATTCTGGCGGAAGTACCTGTAACCGTTATACGGGGCAACGCATCGGAAGTGATGTCTCTGTTCAACAAGGAAGACGGGATCAGGATCCGGGGAGTGGATTCCCTTGAAACAGTGGATGCGGTTCGTGACGGGGTGTACCGGCTGGCAAAGGAATTAAAAAAGGTAATTGCCGTTACCGGAGAGGTTGATTTTGTCACTAACGGTGAAAAGGCTATTGAAGTCCACAACGGACATCCCATGTTCGGACGGGTTACCGGTACAGGTTGTGCGGCAACGACTGCGATCTCGTGTTTCTGTGCTGTTGAACCGGACCCGCTTACGGCAGCGGCTTGTGCCCTCGGATATTACGGGCTTGCCGGAGAGGAAGCGGCCCTGACGTCGAATGGTCCCGGAAGTTTTCAGGCGGCATTGTACGATGCATTATATAACCTGCCCGAAGAAACGATGATGGCGAAGCTTAAAATAAAACCTGTGAAATAGCTCATGGCCGACAGCTCATAGCGGAGAAGAGTGAACTCGAAATGCGAAATGCGAATTGCGAAAGTTAGGGTAAAGAGATGGAAACGGGCAGCAGGAAGGCAATGATGAATGAAAAATTAATAATTAAGAATTTTAAGAGCTTTTTAATTCTTAATTCTACACTACCGAAAATTGGACCCTGACCCCTGAAAGCTGATTTGGTATAATATGAAACCAACATTACAGGATTACCGGCTGTATTTTGTCACGGATTCCCGTTTAAATAAGGGATATTCCGTGCTTGAGCAGGTGAGGTTGGCGCTGCAGGGTGGGGTTAAAATGATCCAGATAAGGGAGAAAGAACTGCCTTTGGCCGATTTTACCGGACTGGCTCATGAAGCCCTGAAACTGACCGGCGCTCATGATGCGTTTTTAATTATCAATGACTCCGTTGAGGTGGTGAAAGCAGTCAATGCCGATGGCCTCCACCTTGGACAGGAAGATATGCCCGTTAAGGAAGCCCGGAAAGTTGTGGGTCAGGATGTTATTATAGGGGTGTCTGTCAAGACTTTGGAGGAAGCTATTCATGCGGAAGAGGGCGGTGCGGATTATCTGGCGGTTAACGGTATTTTCCCCACCGTCACTAAAAAGGATTTAGGATATCTTCCCGGTCTTGAGGGGGTTGCGCAGATACGGCAGAACACACATCTCCCGGTTATCGGCATCGGGGGGATCAATCTTCAGAATTACCGGAGTGTTATCGAAGCAGGGGCGCACGGCATAGCAGTTGTGACCGCCATTACAATGTCGGACAACATTCTGCACACCTGCCGCAACTTTATTGCCTTCAGGTAAATACCCGCATAAATTTCAAATATGTTTGGCTACGGTTTATTTTGGTTTATGATGTGTTCATACTTCCGGTTCTGTAACCTTGCAAGTCGAGGGTTATGTAAAAAAATCCATAGTTGCGTAATGCCTCTGCTATTTTGTCCCTGTTATCGATGATTATGTTTATTTCATCGCCTGCAACCTCTATACGCGCCACATTTCCGTGATACCTTACCCTTGCCTGATGTATGCCGAAACTGCGGATAAAGTCTTCAGAGAGTTCTATTTTTTTAAGTATGTCATTATCGATAGCTGTGCCGTAAGGTATTCTTGATGAAAGACAGGCAAACGCAGGCTTGTCATATGTAGGAAGCTGCAATTTCCTTGATAGTTCTCTTATATCGGTTTTGCTTAGCTCAGCCATCAATAAGGGGCTTACAACTTCCTGTTCGATACATGCCTTTCGCCCGGGCCTGTAATCATCCATGTCATCGAGGTTTGATCCTTCGACAACATGAAGAAACCCCTTTCCCTTTGCTATTTCCCATGCCTTATGAAAAAGGTGAGTTTTACAATAGTAGCACCGCGACTTATCATTCCGGACAAAATCAGAGTCTTCCATCTCCGATGTTTCTTCAATAATGTATTCGACGCCGATGAATGCAGCCAGGTTCTTTGCTTCTTCGATTTCCCTTGCAGGACATGTGGGTGATTGTCCGATAAAAGCCAGGACATTTTCTTTCCCAAGCACGTCAACACACATTTTCAGGAGAAATGTGCTGTCTACGCCGCCGGAAAAGGCCACAATCACCCTTTTTAATTTCCTTAACAGTTCTTTCAAATGCTCGTATTTTTGTTCAATGTTCATAAATTGATGATTTATTTTTTCTCTTCTTGTCTTCGTACATCAACTTATCGGCCAAAGCTATGAGCGCATCAAGGGAAACGGGGTTTTTATGGTCATAGCGGGCAATGCCGGTACTTATCGAGAGCTCATAATCAAGTTTTGTACCTGCGTTGTATCGTTTGATGTTATCCTGCAGGCGGGGATTGATGAATTGGGATATATCTTCGAATGACTCTATTGCAAGTACCACAAACTCATCACCGCCGATACGGGCAATGATATCCGATTCCCTGAAGGTTTCCTTAAGTATGCCGGAGGAGGCAACCAGCGCCCTGTCTCCCTCCTCATGGCCCCGGTTGTCATTGATCCACTTCAAACGGTCAAGGTCCGTGAAGATAAGCAGTACATCTTTTTTCATGCGGTCGGCGATTTTTAGCTGTTGTTCGCCGACGGTGAAAAACCCCCTCCTGTTATAAAGGCCTGTAAGCTCGTCTCTCAGCGATAGTGCCTGGAGCTCCTCTTCGAGCTTCTTTTGCTTCGTGATATCTTCAATGATCACGAGGAGTTTCTTTGCTCCTTTCTGCTCAAGGGGGATACCGATGAAATTCCTTATTGTTTCTTTTTTTCCGAAATATGATGTGTATCTGACGGCTTCTACCCTGAAAGGATTACCCTGTAGACCTTCCTTCATCTTTTCTGCGAGGCCTAATTCTTTATAGGTAGGGAGGTTCAACAGATTTATGCCGAGCATCCGTTCACGGGTAGTGCCGGATATTTCGAGGAGCGCATTGTTTATATATTCAATCCTGCCTTCTTTATCTATCAGAGAGATGCCGAAGGGTGCGTTATCGGTAATATCGAGGGTGGCCTGATATGCCTTTGTGAGATTTTCCTCCATTTTTGTCCGTTCAGTGATGTCCTCACAGGTCATCAGGAATTCGCCGGTCTCCAATTTAACGGGTGTAAAATTGACTATCTTTTCGGTGAGGTCTTTGCATATTGTTCTGAAAACCCTCGGATCCTGGGCGCCGGGCTCGGCGGTATCAACAAAGTGAATCCATTCCGATGCAACAACCTTCCTGTATTCACGGTCAGGATAAACCTTTCTGAACCATGTTTTTCCGTCGGGCACATCACTAAGTTCATATCCGAAAAGCTCGGTGAACCTGGAATTAATGTATTTGAATTTTCCGTTCCTGTCGAACAATACCAGCCCGAACGGCGCATTCCTGGAGAGAGTTTCAAACCTTTTTCTTTCCGTTTGTATTGCCTCCATCATTTTTCTATTATCGGTGACATCACGGATGGTCTCGATTGCGCCGACAACATTACCCTGGCGATCGTACAGCGGTTTTGCCTTTGCCCAGAGCCAGGCGCCATATTCTCCAAAACCGGGGATGAAGATCTCCGTATAGAAAACATCCTTTTCTTTTTTTATAAGAGGGTATCTCTGTTCGATTGACTGGTCATCAGGTGAAAGAGATAAATCAATCATGATAGGTCTTTTTTTACCGTAGAAAGGAATCGCGTACTCGTAGTCGCCTTTCCCGACCATATCTTTTCCCGTAACACCGGTCAATTCCTCCATTGCCTTGTTCCAGGCAATTACAATACCCTGTTTATTAATCACAAAAGTCGGATCCGGAAGATAGTCGAAGATATCGAAGAGGCGTTTTTCCGATTCTCTTAACGATTCTACTGCCTTCGTACGCTCGGTAATATCCTCGGTGGATATAATGGTTTCCTCGTTCTCAAGGGCAACAGGGATAAAATTGATTATCTTTTTTGACCCGTCTTTACATGTTACCGTAAATGTCCTTGGTCCCTGTTCACCGGGTTTTGCCTTTTGATAATCACCAATCCACTGTGCAATAACCTTATGCCTGTAATCGGGGTCTGGATATGCCTTTCTGAACCATGTCCTCCCATCGGGAATATCGTGTAAATCATACCCGAACATTTCTTTGAATTTCGGGTTTATATGGGTAAATAATCCGTTTTTATCGAGCATTGCCAACCCGAAAGGGGCATTTTCAGAAAGTGCTGAGAATTTCTGTTTTTCACTGTTGAGTTTTCCTTCCGCTGTTTTCCTTTCGGATATATCCCGGATAATTGCGACATAGCCCTTAATTGAACCGTCTTCATCTCTTATCGCAGAGGTGTTTGTTTCAATCGGTATTATAGCGCCGTCTTTTTTCTTAAAGTCCCAGTCGGTTCTGAATGCACCTTCTGCGTCGATTTTCTCGTATGCCTGTGCCCCGTAATCGTGAAACTGTTTGCCGCCCACGTGTACAAGCCGGACAGACTTTCCTTCAATCTCCTCTCTCTCATACCCGGAAAGGGCAAGAAAGGCCTGGTTGCATGAAACCATCTTCCTGTCTTTATCCATCTCCAATATGGCATCCGAAGAGCTCTCGAAAAGGGCTTTGTGTTTTGCCTCAGATGCTTTCAGCAACTCTTCCGCATGTTTCCTTTCGGTTATGTCGCGAACAATTGCCTGGATAAATGTTTCACCCTCTATTTGGACGGCTGTGAGGCTTATCTCGGCATCAAAAGGAGTTCCGTCGTAATGGCAGTGCTTCCATTCAAAAAGCTGTGCGTTGCCGGCAAGGGCAGCGGATATTTTCTCAAGGGCCTTTTCCTTTGAATCGCGCCCATCAGGCTGAATTGGCGGGGAGAATTTGTACGGGGGCTGCCCGTAAATCTGTTCCCTTGTACATTTGAACATTTCAAGGGTTTTGGGATTACATTCAACGAATATATCCTTTTTCATCATAAATATTGCATCAATGGCATTCTCGAAAAGCAATTTGTATGTTATTTCGCTATCCAACAGGCGGGTCCTTATATTTTTACATCATACATTTTTTTAAAAAAAAATACAAAATACAATGAAAAATATTTAAAATGAGGTTCTGATTTACCTTTTTATTCATATTGACACAAAATTGAGAAAGTGTTAATTTTTCACAGATTTTTATGCCCTATATAAAGGTTCTCCACAATTTGTTTATTCTCTTTCAAAAAATATTTCATTATTCAATGGTATTAAAATATTACAATTATTTTTCCGGAGGAGAGAATGGATATTAAACCACGTTGCCACGATAAGGTTGTTCGACTGATTAATAAAGGCGTTGATATCCCGAACCCTTTAACCGTAGATATTGGCGATGAGGTAAACGTTGATCTTGTATCCGGAAAGGATGTCAGGATCTATCCGGGATGCAGGATTTATGGCAAAGGTACCGTTATATCGACAGGTGCACGGATTGGCTATGAAGGCCCGGTTACGATAGATAATTGCCAGTTAGGCCCTAAAGTTGAGCTTAAGGGCGGTTATTTCAATAAGTCGGTGTTTTTAGAAAAGGCAAATACAGGTTCGGGGGCACAGGTACGTGAAGGCTGTATCCTTGAAGAGGAAGCTAACGGTGCGCATTGTGTCGGTTTAAAACAGACAATTCTTTTCCCTTTTGTGACCCTCGGGAGCCTGATTAATTTCTGTGATTGTTTGATGTCCGGGGGGACAAGCCGTAAGGATCACAGTGAGGTAGGCAGTTCTTATATCCATTTCAACTATACGCCTGATGGCGATAAAACCACAGCGTCATTGATCGGTGATGTGCCGAGGGGCGTTATGCTTAACCAACCGGCCATCTTTCTCGGCGGCCAGGGCGGCATAGTGGGTCCTATACGTATGGGGTACGGTAATGTAGTTGCAGCCGGTTCTGTGCTCAGAAACGATTTTCCTGAGGACAACAAGCTGATTGTCGGGAAGACGCACTCCACTAAAACCATTAATTTCGCACCCAGGGTATATGCGAACCTCCACCGGATAGTCGGCAATAACGTTATATATCTTGCGAACCTGATGGCCCTTGAAGAGTGGTATGTGCATGTAAGGCGCCCGTTTTTTGATGCACAGGAGTTCGGTCGCCTTATATACGCAGGCTTGCTTGACAAACTGACCCTTGCGAAAAATGAACGGATGAAGCGATTGCAGGTATTGGCGGAAAATGTAAAACCGTCTTCCGGCGACGGGGCAGAAATCAAACGGGATTTAGCTGGAAGAAAAGAGTTCCATGAGAAGTTTGTTGAAATAGAAAGGTTATTTGCAGGGGGCATACAGGATGATGCCGCTGAGAAAATTCGTGACGATTTCCTTTCTGATTTTGATGGAACAATGCGGGGGAGTGAAACAAATTATATAGCGGTCATACAGGACTTGCCTGCTCATATTTCCGGGAAAGGTACATTGTGGCTTCAAAAGATTGTTGATGCTTTTTGTGAAAAGGCGAAAACCATTGTGCCATCACTGAACATATTCGGCAAATAATTAAAAATTTTATCAATATAACGAGGAAGTATTATGGGTAAACTTTTTGGTACCGATGGAGTAAGAGGAGAAGCGAATCGCTATCCTATGAATGCTGAGATTGCTTTTGCCATAGGCCAGGCCGTTGTCTACCTGTTAAAAAAGGAACATCACCGTACGAGGATAGTTATCGGGAAAGATACCCGTATTTCCGGCTATATGCTTGAGGGTTCACTGGAATCGGGGATAACCTCAATGGGTGGAGATCCCTACCTGCTCGGGGTTTTGCCGACCCCGGGAATAGCTTTTATTGCACAGAGCATGCGTGCCGATGCAGGGATTGTGATCTCGGCTTCACATAACCCATATCAGGACAACGGCATAAAGATTTTCTCCGGCAGTGGTTTTAAATTGTCGGACGAGCAGGAAGAAACAATTGAAGATCTGATGCTCAGCAACACACTTCATACTTTAGTGCCGCCGGTCAAAGAAATGGGACAAGCGTTCCGCCTGGAAGATGTACATGGTCGTTACATTGTCTTTTTAAAGAATACCTTCCCTCGTGATTTATCCATGGAAGGTATGAAGATCGTAATAGATACCGCCAATGGCGCTGCATACAAAGTCGCCCCGGAGATGTTCTGGGAGCTGGGTGCAGATTTAGAGGTCATTCACAATAATCCTAACGGCATCAATATAAATGATAGATGCGGTTCACAATATACACAGGACCTCAAAAAAAAGGTGGTTGAAAGCGGCGCCGAAATCGGGCTTGCCTTTGATGGCGATGGCGACCGCCTTATTGCAGTAGACGAAAAAGGACAGGAAATAACAGGTGACCAGATACTGCTTATATGTGCAAATGTGCTTAAAAATCAGGATAAGTTGAAAAATGACCTCCTTATAAGCACCGTGATGAGTAACCTCGGATTGAGGATTGCGTGTAAGAAATATGGATTCAAGTACCATGCCTCCAAAGTGGGAGACCGCTATGTTCTTGAAGATATGTTAAGTTTGGGCGGTGTGATCGGGGGAGAAGAATCGGGTCACATGATATTCCTTGATCACCATACTACAGGAGACGGTATCATAACCGCAATACAACTGATTGCCGCCATGGTCAGGACAGGAAAACCACTGTCAGAGCTTGCAAAGATGATGGATATTTATCCTCAGAGCTTGATTAACGTGGATGTGAAGAGCAAGCCGGATGTCTTGACGGTGCCTCAGATTGTGAAGGTGGTCAAGGGGGTTGAGAAGAAACTGGGAGATGACGGCCGTGTCCTTGTCAGGTATTCCGGTACCCAGAACATGTGCAGAGTTATGGTCGAAGGGCCATCCGATGATGTAACTAAAAAATATTGTAAAGAGATTGCAGATATCATTAAGAGCGCACTGGGTTAATAAAAAATATAACAGCCGGTCTTACGGGCTGTTAATTACTATGCGGAGGGAATAACGGGGATAAGGGTTTTTATCGCGAAAGATTTCGTACGCATAAGCAAGCTTGCAATAGATATGGTAAAGGAAAAATTTGCTGCGCTTTTTAAAGAGAAAAAAGGGTTGTTTTGTGGGCCTCGCTACAGGTAAAGAGAAAAAGATAGAGGTCGAGGATTGGATATCGGCATAGTTAACAAAGAAATATTTGACGTTGAAAGGGATATAATTGATCTGGTCAGAGTTGAAGGACCACTTACAGGGCTTGAGATTAAAAAAGCCATTGATATGGACAACCTGCTTGTCTGGAAGGCATGTAAGGCTTCCCGGAAACTTCAGGTGCGTACTTCAGGCAGAAGGTATTTGAGGCTTGACCGCCGGGTTGAAGGTTTGGCCCGCTTTTCGCCTTCAATTCTCAGAGAATTTTTTACATACTCGGTTGCAGGTCTTACGAGCGACCCGGAACTGCTCGACAAAAGGTGTACGGAAGTCATCACCCGGATTTACGGGATAAGCAGGTTTAAATTTGAACTTGCCCGGCGAATGGTCTCTGATATTATGAAGGAATTCGGTAACAGGGCATCTGAAGGGCATCAGATCTGTTTTATCATTGCCGGGGATATTGTTTATAATATGGCCCATGATGTGCCGCGACCTGAACGCAGTACAGGAAAGCTTGTCAAGGGTTCCGATATCGATCTTGTTGCTGTTGTGGATGATAAACTGCCTGATGCCGATATAAACAGACTCGATGGGCTTATATATCAGAAGAAATATAGAATGCTTATTGACCCCTCCGTCAATGAAGAGGTTGATTACAAGATAAAAAGGCTGGGGCTCGTAAGAGAACAGGCACGTTTTGATAACTTCAAGCATATGGTTGCCAGTAAAATTCTACAGGAAGGTGTATTGCTTTACGGGAGTGAAAACCTTTATCGAACCATCAAGACAATCATACAGGAAAACGGGGTTCTTGAAAAACTTGATGAGTTCGAAAGAGTTGCGAAGATATTCAGGGAAAAGGCTGAGGAATCCATACTGTTAAACGATCTGGATAAAACGACAGTAGAGGAGATGCACCTCTTTTATTCTGCAGAAGAATTTGAGGAATTTGAATAGGCTTTTGCAAAGGGTAACGGCATCTACCCGTACCCGAGTTCTCTTAGCCTTTCCTCCGTTATTCCGACAAAGTGTGCTACTTCGTGCACCACAGTGACTTCGATCTGTTCTTCCAGCTTTTCCATTGTGCAGCAGACCTCTTCGATCGGCTTCTGGAATAGAAGGATTGTATCAGGAAACAACGGGGGCATTGTGACTGAACGCTCAATCAACGGGACTCCACGATAGAGTCCAAGGAGCAACCCGTCTGAAGGCAATCCCATTTCTCTCAGCATACTTTTTGATGGCTGTTGCAGCACAGAAATTATTATGTTGTCGAGATATTGGCGTATCTCTTTCGGTATCCTTCGGATTGCCCTCTTTACAATTCTGTCAAATTCTTCTTCGCTGAGCTTCATGATGATTTGCTGCCGTATAATAAATACAATATTCCTGCGAAACAGGTCTATTCAAAAATTCCCGGCAGGGTTTAACGGCGCTCCTCTTTTATTTGGTGTTTTAGACCAGGTGCCAAGCTGTGGAGAGCTTACATCGCCGCCCTGCGCAGTGTTCCAGTAATTTTTGTTTGCATAAACATCCGCCGCAACGGTACCGGTATTTACATTCACGCCTGTGTTGACCTGAACCTTGTCTGCGCTGATAAGTACGGCAGGGGAGGTGAGATTGACGTTCCCGCTGCCCCCGAAAATTACAGCCCCGCCGGATAACTGGCCGCCGAACAACTTTATCTGGGTATTTGCATCCATCTTGCTGCCTGCGTAAATATTCAGAACGCCTTCGGTGCCCAGGGCGCCTATTTTCAAGATATCCGCCTGAAGTCCTGCCCCGCTCAGAATATCGATAACCCCTTTAGCGCCGTTATTGACTATGTTGAGGTCGCCGAAGTCAGCCACTATGTTTTTCCCGTAATTTTCCCCGGCAATTTTGAGGCCGTCAATCTGTATTTTGCCGCCGGCTGAGGTAAGCTCAACCTTTGACCGGCCGGCATCAGATTTCGTATATGAAGCCGAATTGATCAGTGCAAGGATCTGCCCCGTGCTCGTAATATCAATAGCGATTGAATCCGGGTCTGCATTCCGGCTGTTCAAGCTTATCTCTCCAGCCTTTTGCCACCGGTTAAAATAATTCTGGGGTGTTGCGCTTGCCTGAACCCTGCCGGCAATCCCGATCTTATTCTGCGCAGAAAGTTCAATGACGCCGCCGCCGGTCAGGCGGTTATCGGTAAATACCTCAATCAGTCCTCCATCGGCAACGCTTATGTTATTTGATCCGATGCCGTAAAAATTTTCTGCGCCTGCAATCTCTCCATTAATGTTGATATTTCCTTCAGCCGCCATTGTTACCTTGCCGAATCCGGCAACGCTCCGGCCTGCAGCAATGTTAAGGTTGCTTCCCGCCCCGCGTGCGTATGCAAATAATTCCTGATAGGACCTTGTTGTGGTACTGTTTGCCGTACCGTCGCCGGTTGACGGATCCCGGTTGCCGGTTCTGTTCTGCACCGCTTTTGCCTCATCAATGAGCTGCTGTGCCTCGGCCTGTTTTTCAGGCGACTTCTTTGCCATTTCCGTTTCCCAGATTTCCCTTACCTTATTTTCAAGTTCGGAGCTTGAAATATAGGTTGTTGCGTAATCCGAAAAAGGTTTTATTTCCGCATCGAGACTGCCGCTATTGTTTGCATCATAATTGATGATCTTCAGATATCCGAGGCGCACAAGGTCGGAGCGGTTGAAGAGTGCCCGGTATTGGTATGTGGGCTGTCCGCTTGTAAGGCCCGACCCGAATTGGGGATTATTCTCAACTACAGAGTAAGCTATCGGCAGGGGGCGGGTAACCTCATAACGGGCAACATATTTACCGTACTGAAAGGTTGTTGTTGGAGGATTGTTTGTCATATTTCTGGATGGACCTACCTGGACGGCGTAATTGTAAGTTCTTGCATTTACCGCACCATCGGTCTTGGCCGCATCTCTCGTTGCATCAGGCGCAAAGTATTCTGATGCCGCCGACGTGAGTGTGCCGTATGCCGAGTTTGTAGCATTGACTATTACCGTCCCTGCCGCTAACGGATCGTGCATCTGCCAGTTGTCCACACCGAAATACTGACCCATTGACTGACTTTCCATTGCGAGTTCCGTTGCCGATTTTGGTGCAATGGATGCGGTAATAGATTTATTGATGTTTATCGATCCGCCCGATGCGATAAGACTAAGGCTTGAAAGGCTTGATGAAAGACTATCGACCGGTTGGGTAATATCGATGCCGCCCTGTGAAACCATAGACAATTTGTTTGTGGTTCCTGCCGGAACATTTATGCCAAAATTTCCCTGTAATTCAAGGTTATTAAAAAGAAAGGCGCTTATCGGCGAAAGCGAGGAGAATCTGTCGTTAAAACCGATGAAACCTTTCTCAAAGGCATTTTCCGGCCTGCCGAAAACATAGTTGGCAAAACCGCCCCGGTTTATGTCCTCCCGGTAGTTCTGATAGACCTGTCCACTGCCTGTGACAGAGCCGTTTTGTGTGATAGTGCCTGCTGTATTGACAATACTTGCGGAGTCGAGGGTGAACGGAGAGCCTTTGTTGACCGGTAATGGTTCTGATGTCGTTTTTTCAGTCAATATTTCCTGTGATCTTGTTTCCAGTGTCTTAAGCAGGTTATCGGATGCGATGAGCAGATTTGTGCCGGAAAGTATGATCAGGTTTGTATTTACCAGATTGCCGGAAGCAATCGATTTTTGTTGTTCGGCAATAGCATTGTTGATATTGCTTGCATTCAAAAGAGAAACATTTTTGTCTGTCCGGCTGTCTCCGGGAAGGTTTATGAGCGTTGAAGTCCGGACCAGACGCTTGAGGTCTACATCAACAGGGTCAGGCAGTCTCGTTGATCCGGGAGGCAGGATAAGCATTTTACCCGTATCAACAGGAATCCATTCGCCGAACCGGGTATTGATCGATGCGAGGGCTGTTCCTGTCAGCGTAATGAGTTTTGCATAACTTCCCGGGTTATACTCCACAAGTGCAAGGGCGTCTTTTGCCTCAAAAGAGACCTTTTCCGTTGTGATTATCTTGCTATCGGCCCCCTGAGGGGTTTGTATCAGGAGGGCGCCGCGCCCGAGCCTTAAATCTCCGGTATCCGGATCGAAACCGAGTATTGTGCCGGATGACAGTCTTATTATGGTCCCGTCAATGAAAACAATCTCTGCCCGGGAATCCTTCCCGGTAGCAATGCGCTCATCAACCTGCACGATATTATTAACATTGCCGGGATTTGAGGCGGATTCACCTTTAACTATTTTTACCTCTCCGCCGACAAATGTTAATGTGGCATGAGATGAGGCATTTGCCTGTGAGAGCGCTAATAATCCGATTATGAGCGTAAAAAAGAGTACAGATAATATGCGGGCGGCTATTATCTTTTGTGAAAACATAAAGCGCCTCCTCAGAATTTAATCTTGATACTTATGTTCGGTGAAATATTTACCATATTATATTCAAATACGGACTGGTTTGACTGATTAAAGGCTGCAAGTGTGGAGAAGTTCAGGCTTATCCATGGCTTCGGCCTGTAAGCAATTCCAAGCGTAACGGACTCATTGTAGTCCTCACGCCCGTTTTCTGCGTACGGCACATAGGAAAGACGCACACCTGCCTCAAAAGACCACTTTGAGGTAATATCGAGATAGTATCCCCCGACCAGCGAATGGTAATCACGTTGGTAGACTTTCGGATCCGAAAACCCGAACTGGCTTGAATATCCCGCATAAAGATAATGGGCCCGGGCCAGAGGAAACATCTTGAATAAACCGAGCGTGATGCTGTTGTTACGATAATACTCGCCTTGTGCATCCGTGTTGGTGAGACGGTTATAGTTGTAGCGGGCGGATACTGCGAGCTGATCCAATTCGGGAATTACATAGGTAAGGCCTGCGCCGATATTAAAGCTGTCGAAGTTCATGTCGGTAAATCTGTCATAACGAAACCACTGGTACATGGCTGTTATTTCGCCGAGCAGGTTAGGGCGGATTATCGGTTGATAAGATGCCCCTGTTGTTGTAAGAAAATAATTATCATCCTGCGGGTTGGATTTTGTAAGCGCTACATTGCTTGTCCAGTTCCATCCGATATTTCCGAACGCTGAAAACGGTTGATATTCGGCTTTACGTTTGAGTATGTATTGTTGTCCAAGGGCTTCATCACCCGGAGAAGGTGGTGCGATTGCGCCGGGTTCTTCATGCCCGAGTATGTCGATTGCACGGCGCCCCGACCTTGAAAGCTCGTCCAGCTCTATCTGCCTTTCCAGGTCTATCTGAGGGGTAGAGTTGGTCTGTGCAAAGACCGGCAGTGCTTGGAGGAATAAGCATGCGTAAACGAAAATCCAAAAAAATATTCTCACCTTATTTCCTTATAAATGAAATACAAAATATACAAAATTTAAATTGTCAAAGCAAAACAAGTTTAGGATTTGCAGACATAAATTTCAAAGGGTGTTGCTCAATGCGTTCATGCTGGTAAATTGCAGATTATTATAGTATGGGATCGCCAACAATTATACGGAAGCTGTCCGGACTATCCTTATTTTATGCTTGTTTTTCTAATTTTCTTAATTCTCCGATTTTCAGATGTTCCTTCATCAACAGGGAAAATCCCACCAGATTATAGGGGATATACCATAGCGCATGAAATAGGACGGAAGCTGTAAAGCCCTCGTGTTTCGGAACATCAAAAATGGATAAGAGATATACAAGCAGAAACTGGTATACGCCAATGTAACCCGGAGAGGATGGGATAGTGAGGCCCATGTTAAGGAGGGCACACACAAAGGGTGCGTAGACAAATTTTATGTGAACGCCAAGGGTCAGCATAACAAAATACAGGGCTGCGCTCATTGAGAGCCATTGGAAGAACGCTATGACAATAAAGAGGATTATGTTCAAAGGTGATTGTATCCTTTTCAGATTTCCCTGGATTTCAATGATGCGTTTTGCAAATTTCGCAAGAAAAGGTTTTTGAATTTTTTTGAGTTTTCCTGCAATGGTATTTGCAAATCTTTCCCGGCTGAACACTATTAACAAAATTACACATGCTGTGAGAAGGCCGATGAGAACATATATAGCCTGCGAGACGTTTAACGGAAGACTGTGTTTCGGGAAAAAAACGAGGGTGATCAACAAAAGCCCTGCAAGGTCGAAAATCCTGTCAACGAACACCGTAGATATGGCGTAAGTGAAGGAAATACCCTTCCTCTTTGAGAGTACGTAACCTTTTGCTATTTCGCCAATCCTTGCAGGAAGTACATTGTTGACGAAAAGGCCGATCATAAGTGATATGAATGTATCGGCAAATCTTACATTGCCGCCTGATATTTTCTGCCATTTAAAAGAACTCAACATTATACTGAAAAAAATAAATAATAACGGAATAAAGAGCAGCCGGTAGTCTGCCTTTTTCAGCGTTTCAAGAATAGCCGTTGCATTGATGTCCTTCAGAGAAAAATAAAGCATTACTACGCTGATGATAAATCCCGATACTGTAACAATGTTTTTTCTCTTCATAATAAAATAACGGCAATGAGCAAATAACCCAGTTCTCAGTCCTCGTTGCTCAGTCCTTATGAAACGAGCCATGAGCCGGTCAACCGTGAGCTGAATTATTTAAGTTTCTTTCCGACCTTCTTTTCCACTGACTCTATTTTTTGTGTAAGCCTGCCGGACTTTCCTTTCCTGATATCCAGTTTAATCGTTGAATAGACTCTGCTGCAATCAGGCTCAAGTTCTTTGTAAGCAGCATCGACAACCTGCAGTGCATCGCCGAGCGTTTCGACCTCAACGATTGTGCCCATGGGGGTAAGTTTGTAAGAAGTATATTTTTTATCGATCATCTCTACGATCCTGCTAACATAGCTGCTTACACTTTCCCCTTTATCGGTTGGAAACATGGCAAATTCGATTAAAACGGACATATCATACATACCTTAATGAACCGGCTTTGTTTTTTGGGGCTTGTCAGCCGGTTTTTTCTTTGCGGCCGGCTGCTGTTTCTGGCCCGCTGCCTCAAGTTTTTCTATTTTGCCCTTCAGTGTGTGCACTTCATTGTTGAGTTGCGACATATCTGCCCTGAATTTCTCATCCTCTTTTTTCATATTTTCCATTTTTGATTCAACTGCTGCTAATTGTGATTTCAGGCCTGCGGTATCAACACTGTTCATCTTTGCGCGAAGGTCTGTTATCTCTGCGCTTAGGGCGGACATGTTTATCCATGACAGAACCGCAATGATTCCGACAATTACAACTAACAGGCCGGTAACAATATGAAGGAGCGGCATCAAATCTTTCAATTTAGATAATAAACTTTTCTTTTCGTAAGTATCTCTAATATTTAAATGGTTTTCCGGGATTCTGAAAAGTTCATCATCGTTTTTTGCTTGTTTTTCTTCCTCATCTAATTTAATCATAATAGTACTCCCATAATTTTTTTTTTGAATATTTATACTATCAGAAATGCGTCTAAAGTAAAAGGGCTATTGTAGCAGATGAGAAATAAGACAAAAAAGCCAAAAAAAAATAAAAGCGATTTACTCCATTTTATTTTGACGGTATCTACAAATTTCATAACCCTTTCTTCCGATGAGACTGACGGAGGAATCAACCATGTCCTTGAAAGTATTGGTGTTTTTGCTGATGTTGACAGGAGCTATGTTTTTCAGTTTCATGATGATGGAAAGAAAATGTCCAACACGCATGAATGGTGTGCAGAAGGTGTTGAACCGCAGATTAAGCACCTTCAGGGAATGCCTGCCGATGACCTGCCGTGGTTTGATAAGAAGATAAAAAAACATGAAGTTGTTCATATCCCGGATGTTAATGACCTTCCATCTGAAGCGGCTAAAGAAAAAGAAGAATTCATAAAAGAAGGCATCCGGTCTCTTATTGCTGTACCTATTGTCACAAAAGACTTCATCATCGGTTTTTTTGGTTTTGACAACACACGCAATAAAAAGACCTGGCCGGAAGATATTATTTATCTCCTCAAGATAATTGGAGAAATCTTTGCCAATGCTATGGCAAAAAGGAAGATGACGACAGCGCTTCGTGAAAGTGAATCGAGATACAGAGCCCTTTTTGAGTATGCGAATGATGCCATTTTTCTTGTAAAAGATGGCGTATTTGTAGACTGTAATGCCAAAGCTCTTAAAATGTTTGCATGCACGAGGGATCAAATTATCGGTCAGATGCCCGACCGTTTTTCGCCTTTTTTCCAACCTGATGGGAATGGTTCAGCTGAGAAATCCCGGGAAAAAATAAATGCCGTATCGCATGAAGGTCCGCAATTTTTCGAATGGAAGCATCAACGATACGATGGAACGCTATTCGATGCAGAAGTTAGTCTCAATAAAATCGAGATAGACAACAATGAATTTATTCATGCTATTGTTCGTGATATCACCGAACGGAAGGGCACGGAAGCACTTCTGTGTAAGGAGAGAGAAACCTTTTTTTCCATTCTGCAGAAGACGCCTTATGGAGTGGTACTTTCCGACAAAGACGGAAAGTACACATATATTAATCCGGAATTTACCGTTATTACCGGCTATACCCTGGAGGATGTTCCTACCGGAAAAGATTGGTTTTACAAGGCTTTTCCGGAAAAAGAATTGCGCGAAGAGGCTATGAGGGCTTGGAAGATTGATATGCCTAATAGAGGAGCGGAAAGGATTTCCCCGGTCGTCTGTAAGGATGGATGCAGTAAAGAGATCAGTTTCAAGCCGACTTTGCTGGATGACGGCGGGGCTATTACCATGCTTTCCGATGTTACAGAGCGGAGACAGGCGGAAAAATTGTTCAGGACCCTTGCGGATAATTCGCCGGTAGGGGTTTATATTGCGCAAACCGGAAAGTTCAGGTTTGTCAACCCGTATTTTGAAAAAACAACCGGCTATACAGAGAGCGAATTGTTAGATAAAGATGCTATGTTTTCGGTTATGCCTGAAGACAGGAGTTTTGCAAGAAAACATGCATTGGCGATGTTGAAAGGCGAAAAAATGTCGGTGTATGAAGTAAGGGTATTTACGAAAACCGGCGAGATGAAATGGATCCTTCAATCAATAACTTCGATTCAATTCAAGGGGAAACCGGCAATTCTGGGGAGCTTTGTTGATATTACCGAAAAGAAACAAATGGAAGAGAAACTCCGTACTATGTCAATAATTGATGACTTAACACAGCTCTACAACAGAAGGGGGTTTTTTACACTTGCTGCCCAGCAGATAAAGATTGCGAGCCGCAATAAAAAGGAGATGCTATTCTTTTTTATCGATCTCGATGGTTTAAAATGGATTAACGATACATTCGGGCATCAGGAGGGTGACCTTGTCATAGTAGGCACTGCGGGCATCCTGAGAGAGACCTTTAGAGAGGCTGATGTTATCGGTCGGATAGGCGGTGATGAATTTGCTATCCTTGCATTAGGAACAAGCGGAATGACCCGAAAGCTGCTTGCAAAACGTCTGCAGGAACATATCGATTCATACAATGATGAAACCGATAAGCTTTACGATTTATCTATGAGCGTCGGGGTAGCGATTTATGACCCGGAAAAACCGAGCACAATAGATGAACTTATGTCAATGGCGGATATGTTGATGTATGAAGACAAAAAGAAGAAAAGTTTTAAAAGAGACTGGGCTAATTAACCCTTCACTACCAACTTCGCTACTATTTTTCATTAATTGACAGGCGTATAGAGGGATTGGTATATTTTCACCGATGTTTAAAAAAATCCGTGAAGATATTGAATCTGTTTTTGAACGGGACCCTGCAGCCAGAAATGTACTTGAAGTAATATTCTGCTACCCCGGTTTTCATGCGGTCTTATTTTATAGAGTAAGCAATTGGTTTTGGATGCGTAAAATGTATTTATTCGGAAGGGTTATATCTCATATTGGAAGGTTCCTGACAGGTATTGAGATACATCCTGGTGCAATAATTGGAAGAAAATTTTTTATAGACCATGGGATGGGTGTTGTTATAGGCGAAACATCAGAAATTGGCGACAATGTGACCATATATCATGGTGTTACATTGGGCGGTACCACTTGGAAAAAGATCAAGAGGCACCCGACGATCGGGAATAATGTAGTCATAGGAACGGGGGCTAAGGTGCTTGGTCCTGTAAAAATAGGGGATAATTCAAAGATCGGGGCTAATTCGGTTGTGGTGAACGGGATACCGCCGAACTCTATTGTTGTTGGTATCCCCGGCAAAGTTGTGTTCAGGGTTGAAGGAGAAAAGAGGATTCAAATGGATAGCTCCTTCATGCCGGACCCTCAATCAAGGGCAATTGAGAATCTGTTAGAGAGGGTGAAGAAACTTGAGGAAAAGATGAAACGTAAAACGTAAAAGGTGAATTGTAAAAGGTGAAATGCAAAACGGGGAAATAGCAAGGAGAAAGGTGAGAGGAGGGCAGAGTGGAATGCGGATTTGTTTTCACTCGAACCCTTGAACCCTTTTATCTGATTTATATATGTACGAAGAACGATTTTATAGAGGCATCACAAAACCGCAGGATTTAATATGCTATGAGGTGAAAAACAAAGAAACCGACCTGTTTTGCTGTACAAAGAACGATCTTAAAAGTTTTATTGGGGACAGGGTGTTTTTTTACCGGCACCAGCTTGAAGAGTATATTAAATACAGGCCTTCGTTTAAAGATAGCCTGATTCCGGTTGAACCGGATAATTTTGCCCCGCAGATTGTTAAAGAGATGATAGACGCTTCATATACGATAGGGGTTGGGCCGATGGCCACTGTTGCCGGTGCAATCGCTGAATTTGTGGGAAGAGATATTGATCCTCTGTCGGATGAATATATTATTGAGAATGGAGGAGATATATATCTGAAAACAAGCAAAGAAAGAATATCGATGATCTATGCGAAGGATTCTGCCTTCAGTAAAAAAATAGGCATAAAGATCGCCCCGAGCAGCAAACCCTATGGAGTATGCACTTCTTCGGGCACTGTGGGTCATTCGTTGAGTTTTGGCAAGGCCGATGCGATCTGTGTGGTAGGAAATTCGTCTCTTTTTACCGATGGACTTGCAACTTATATAGGTAATATTGTAAAACAGAAGGGCGATATTCCCCTTGCCATAGAGAAGGGCAAAGTATTTCAGGGTGTGATAGGGCTGTTAATTGTTGTTGGTGATAACCTTGGTATATGGGGAGACTTGGAGATAGTGAAAATTTAGAATTGTGATATTGCGTATTTCGAATTTAAAAGCTAACGGCTGACAGCCGAAAACAAGAGGTCAATCAATATGAAAAAGAGAATTATTATCAGATTCAAGACAAACACCATCGATAAACCAATAGTATACAAGCTTGCTAAGGACTATGATTTGATTTTTAATATTTTGAGGGCAAATGTATCCCCAAGGGCAGATTCTATGATGGTGCTGGAAATTGAAGGGGCAGACGTGAACTTTCAGAAAGGGATTCAATATTTAAAGGATATGAATCTCGACATCGAACCTATTGAACAGGATATAAACAGAGACGAATCCAGATGCGTCCACTGCGGGGTGTGTACGAGTGTATGTGCGCCTGAGGCGCTGCAAATAAACAGAGAAGATATGAAGGTTGAATTTGACTATGAGAAGTGTGTGGCATGTGAATTGTGTGTAAAGGTCTGTCCGGTTAAGGCAATGAATGTATCGTTTGAGTAAAGGCAGTTATGAAGAAGGTTTATTTTGATTACAACGCTACTACTCCGATTCATATTGAAGTGGCAAATTTTGTTAAACCATTCTTTCATGAGCTTTTTGGCAATCCATCAAGCTTGCATTGGGCCGGCCGCGAGGTAAGGGGGTTTTACGACAAAGCAAGGGAGCAAGTGGCCGGTTTAATAAAATCTGAGCCCCGGGAGATAGTTTTTACAAGCTGTGGAACGGAAAGCGATAACCATGCAATTAAAGGCGTTGCCTATGCGCTGAAGGGAAAAGGGAATCATATTATCACTTCTACGGTTGAACATCCCGGCGTGCTCAACGTCTGTAAATACCTTGAAACAAAGGGGTATGATGTTACATATCTCCCTGTTGACGGCAATGGCCGGATACACCCTGAAGATGTAAAAAGGGCGATCAGGAAGAACACTATACTCATTACAATCATGTATGCAAACAACGAGACGGGCACTTTGCTGCCGATCAAAGCAATCGGTGAGATAGCAAGGGCTTCCGGCATTCTGTTTCATTCGGATATGGTTCAGGCAATCGGCAAAATAGGCATTGACGTAAAATCACTCAATGTTGATCTGGCAAGTTTCTCGGGTCATAAGGTATATGCGCCAAAAGGGGTCGGCGCCCTTTACGTGCGGGAAGGTCTTGATATTGACAATTTCATTCATGGGGGACATCAGGAAGGGGGGAGAAGGGCAGGAACTGAAAACATGATAGGTATAGCAGCCTTCGGTAAGGCATGTGAAATTGCCGGCAGCGAAATCGAAGAAGAAAACGGCCGGATTGAATATTTAAGGAAAAGACTGCTTGACGGTATTCTGAAGGAGATTGACCATGTGAGGTTCAACGGAGATCCTGTCAACAGGTTGCCTAACACTATAAATTTGAGCTTTGAGTTTGTAGAAGCGGAATCTCTGCTTATAGCGCTTGATATGAACGGTATAGCTATTTCATCCGGTTCGGCCTGTTCATCGGGCTCCACCGAGCCGTCCCATGTTCTGCTTGCAATGGATATACCCGCAGAGTTATGTCAGAGCGCCATAAGACTCAGCCTCGGAAGGGGCAATACTGACGGGGATGTAGACTATGCCCTGTCGGCTATGCCGGGTGTGGTGGATAAACTGAGGCAGATGTCGCCATTTTATAAAAGGTGAAAACAATGTCAGCCCGAAAAAATATTTCCCTATTTCTTTGTGTGATTCTCATTCAATGTATAATTATTGCTATCCCTTGCTATTCATCAGAAAGCAAAGTGTCTGATGGTTTTGTTGATATAACGAAGGTAATCCCTTCCGCGGTTCTTGATATTCGCTATTTTGGTCCCCACAATTTTGTCGGTGAAAGGGTGGATGGTTATAATGCTCCAAAGTGTTATCTTACAAAGCCGGCTGCAGAGGCATTGGCAAAAGTTCAGGAAGAATTGAAGGATTTCTCATTGTCGTTAAAGATTTATGACTGTTACCGTCCCCAGAGAGCAGTCAATCATTTTGTCGGATGGGCAAAAGAGATAGATAATACAAAGACGAAAAAGGAATTTTACCCCACCGTTGATAAGAGGAATCTTTTCAGGGATGGTTACATCGCTGAAAAATCAGGTCACAGCAGAGGCAGTACCGTTGACCTGACGATTGTTCCGATACCCGTTCCGGAACAGGAGAAGTATATTCCGGGGCAACCGCTGATTGCGTGTTATCTGCCTGCGGAAAAACGTTTTAAAGACAATAGCATAGATATGGGGACAGGATTTGATTGCTTTCATGAATTATCCCATCCGGCGAATAAAAAGGTCGGATTGCAGCAGCGGATTAACAGGTTGACGCTTAAGACACTCATGGAAAAACATGGTTTTAAGGATTATGATCAGGAATGGTGGCATTTTACCTTCAGGAATGAGCCCTTTCCCGGTACCTATTTTGATTTTGTTATTGAGTAGCCGGTTTTTGTTTCAATCCTTCTATGAAATTCTATATCCATACAACAGGTTGTAAGGCTAATCAGTGGGATTCCTATGTAATATCGAAAAAACTCAGGAATGAAGGCTTCGCTCCTGCCTCTCTGCTTCATGCCGATTTTATCATCATAAACGCATGTACGGTAACAGGAGGGGCGGAGAGGGATATACGGAGATTTATCAACCGCTGCAGGAGGACAAACGGGACAGCGAAGATCATACTTACCGGATGCCATCCCCAGGCATATCCCGGAGATGCATTCGGGGCAGATGCGATGCTGGGTCAGAATGAAAAATTTAATATCGAAAATTACCTTGAAAAAAAAGGATGTTTTGTTGAAAGCAAACGTGAATTTACTATGGAAGTATTGCCGCGGGTTACCAGGGGATTGCAGGAAGGCAAAACAAGATTTTTTTTTAAGATTCAGGATGGCTGCGATAAATTTTGCAGTTATTGCATTGTCCCCTATGCGCGGGGGATACCGAGAAGCCGTCCTGCCGGAGAGGTGAGGGAGTTTCTCAAGGGTTTGAAACAAAGGGGCATTAAAGAGGCAGTCCTGACCGGAATTGAAATATCTGCCTATAATGATCCTGTGACCGGTTTAGATTTGAAAGGACTGTTGCGGTCTCTTGAAAATTGTGAAACACCGGAGCGTATACGGTTAAGCTCGATCGACCCGCTTTATTTTGATGACGAATTTATGGAGATTTTAGCCTTATCCGAAAAGATCACAAAAAGCCTTCATATTCCTCTCCAGAGCGGTTCTGACAGGATTCTTGCCCAAATGGGGAGAAAGTATACACAGGCATATATGAGAGACGTTATAGGGCGGCTGAGCAGAAAAATACCTGATATAGGGATAGGCATGGATGTTATTGCGGGTTTCCCGGGAGAAGACGAGGGAGGCTTTGAGGAGACCTATAAATTTCTCGAATCTGCTGATATTTATTATCTCCACGTTTTTCCCTTCTCGGCAAGGCCCGGGACAATCGCCTCGTCAATGGACGGGGTAGTTTCCGAGGGTGTAAAGAAAGAAAGGGTTCACAGGCTGAAGTCATTGGATGCCCGGAAGAGACTGGACTTTTATCGGCGTTTTATAGGGGCGGATGTTCTGATTATCCCTGAAAGCAAGCTCTACAAAGGCTTATATATGAGGGGATATACGAGTAACTACATCCCTGTTCATATCCTTTATGAAAAAAACCTTGAAAATAATCTCGCGAAGGTTAAAATAACAGGGGTAAATGATGGCCTGGTGATAGGAATGGTGAAGGGTGAAAGGTAAAACGTAAAAGGTGAAACGCGAAAAAGAATTGCGAAATGCAAATTGCGAAAGGTAAAAGGTGAAAGGCGAAAGGCGAAGCGATCAATAGCGTGGAGCGTGGAGCGCATAGCGTAGAGAATTTAAAACTAAACGCTTTACGCTGAATGCTATACGCTAAGCGAGATACGAGATGCGGGTTTTCTTTGATCCCTTAAACCCTTAAACCCTCGAACCCTCGAACCCTTTTCACGTTACGAGTGAATAGTTACTATTGCACACGAGGTGAATTATGTTTGTATTCGGAAATTTGTTTTCGGGAATAGCCTATGTTTTAGATATGTTGCTCAATCTTTACTTCTGGGTTATCTTTGCACGGGCTGTACTTTCGTGGATAAGGCCTGATCCCTCCAATCCCATCGTGAGGATTATATGCAGGCTTGTAGACCCTGTTACTTACAGGATTTCGAGGATTATCCCGACAAGGATCGGTATGATTGACATTGCCCCTTTTGTTCTCATGCTGGCCATCATTTTCGCACAAAAATTTCTTGTTGCCACGCTCTTTGATTTTGGTGCAAGGATGAGGTGACCAAATTCCATAAGGTCTTCTCGAAAACCATAGAAAGGAGTAATCATGAAACGTATCCATATAATCATATTTATTGCAGCATTCATGCTATTCGCAAATGGTGCTTTAGCTGATTTTATGACAGGGAAGGATTTGCTGAGAAATATAAGCAAGGGTAATAGTGAAAACAAAAATGATTTAAGAGATTACGCCATGGCTTGGGGATATATCATAGGCGTTTGTGATTCATACAATGAAATAAACTTCTTTGTTCCGGGTAAATTAACTCGCGAGCAAATAAGAGATATTGCCGTAAAGTATTTAAAGGAAAACCCGGGAATATTGGATAAACCCGCAGATCTGATATTATCGGAAGCCTTCAATAAGGCTTTTGGTAAGAAAAAAGAGTAGCACGCAAATATAGCAGATAATGTTTATATGGAGAGAAAAAGAAAAATATCGGCGCCTTAACTGATAAATAAATAAAATAACAGTTATAAAACTTTGCCTTGCCTAGTCCCGAATGCCCGTTTGATGATGCATCAATAATGGAACAGCCCACGTTTTAACCGGACGCTCATATAACCAAAATAAGTTGCAGTAATAGCCGTAGAGTTATTACTACAATCAAGAAAGGAGAGATATGAGTACGGTAGAGGTCATTATTACATCGGTTGAGAGAAGAAGGTATTGGAGAGCAGAACAGAAAAGAACCATGGTAGAGGAACGGGTACCGACAGCCCCGGAGCCGCCGCCAAAGAAGAAAAAGCCCCCTCAGGCGTTGAATGGAAAGTTAAGATTGTTTATATATCATCACAGTGATATCATTAAATCATTAAGATGATAGGGAGGTGAGTATATGCCAATCATAAGGCCTATATCGGATTTAAGAAATAATTTCAATGTGATTTCGGAAATCTGCCACAAAGAAGGCGAACCTGTTTTTATTACAAAAAATGGTCAGGGCGATCTTGTAGTTATGAGCCTTGCCATGTATGAAAAACAAAAGTCACTGCTTGAGCTTTATCAAAAACTGGGTGAAGCGGAAATTGAGAGTGTTTTGGGCGCTAAAACAATTTCCCATGCCGAAATGATGAAAAAACTCAAAGAGAAGGTAAATGGGTAAAAAATATAAGATTGTTTATCTTCCTGTTGCACAAAACGACTTAGCGGGAATTATTGAGTACGTAAGGCTTGATAGCCCGGAATCGGCGCTTGGTATGCTGCAAGAATTCGATGATTCTATATCCGGACTCGGTAAATTTCCCTTTATAGGAGTGACGCCAAAGGATAGAAGGCTTGAACTGCTGGGATACAAAATTCTGGTCATAGACAATTATCTTGTGTTTTATGTTGTCCGTGATGATGTGGTTGAGATAAGAAGGATTATTCACGGCAAAAGGAGTTACGAATTTTTGTTGTAGCAAATGGGGTAAGGGTTTTTGGGAACAGGCATGACATGGAAGAAGCGGATTGTTGTGGGTGACATACACGGAGAGCTGGAGGGGTTCGGGGAAATTCTCAGAAATGCCGGGCTGATTGATTGCGAAGACAACTGGAGCGGCGGCGATAACATTTTGATTCAAACGGGCGACGTGATAGACCGTGGGCCATATTCCCGGGAAGCCGTTGATTTGCTGCGGAGACTTCAGAAAGAAGCCGCTGCAGTTGAAGGCGAGGTTGTTCGTCTGCTCGGCAATCATGAACTTATGCTTATTCAGGGCAATTACTATCTCACCAATATCGATGACCCGGGATCCCTCGCAGGCGAGCTGAAAGCGGAAATTGCAAAAGGCGATGTAAGGGCTTCATACACCGATGGCGGTAGATTATATACTCATGCCGGTCTGAGATCGGCTATAAGGGAAATCCTTATGGGTGAACTGGAAGCTGAAAAAACAAAATCAAAAGCCGACAAGATTGATCTTTTTCTGCTATCTGAGCATATCAATAGAATTTTCAGGGAGTCTGTAGAGAGGGACGATTTTAATCAACACCCCATCTTCCATGTGGCCCGTGACAGGGGAGGATTTGATCCGGTAGGAGGCATATTCTGGTGTGACTTCCGGTCTATAAGCCCTCCGGAGGATGCATGGAGGATCCCGCAGATATTCGGTCATACACCGACAGGAAGGAGTGAAGTGGAGACTGCTCACGGGTTGAAACTTATTGATGTGGATGCCGGCATGTGCAGAGTGTACGGAGGCAAAAGGGTTTATCTTGAAATTACGCCGGAGGGAGAATTATTGCAGCATAACAGATCCGATTCGAAATGGATAACTAAACTGCTTGTGGAAAATAATAAAAATCAGGGCAGAAGGTGATATGCGAGGTAATGTCAAGATTTGCATGAAAAAGGAAAACAAAGTAATTTTATCTCTCGCAGAGCCCACAGAGGTCACAGAGTTTTTTTAAGATTTTATTTTTGCCACGAATTAGAGACTCTGGAATTCGTGGCAATTTCCAGGCCTGATTTTGTCTACTTCTCTCAAAATCAGGCCGGAAAGAAAAGAGTTACTCAGCGAACTCTGCGTACTCGAACGAAGTGGGCGTGAGATAAGAATTTGGTAGTATTTTGACAAAACTATATACAATTGAAGAAGATGGGGAATGAAAATATGATTGATTTTGAAAAGGGAACGGAGCAGATGGATCGTCCGGAGATATTAGACCGGTTATTTTTTCCGCGCCGGGAGTTTGCAAAAGATACGGAGTCACCGAAGGCTGTGAATCACTTAATAAAGGTTGAAGAGGATATTTCCATCGGATGCCGGTTTTATCCTGCCGAAACCGATGCCCCGAATATCCTTTATTTTCACGGGAACGGAGAGACAGCGCCGGATTATGATTACGTGGCGCCTGTGTATCTGGAGAGGGGTATTAACCTGTTTGTGGCGGATTATCGCGGATACGGCATGAGCGATGGCAGTCCGACATGCAGCAGTATGATTAAAGATGCCCACCCCATATTTCATGGTTTTGTTGCCTTTCTTAAAGGGCAGGGTTTCACGGGAGATATTTTTGTTATGGGGCGCTCATTGGGAAGTGCGCCTGCCATTGAGGTTGCATATCATTATCGGCAGCAATTAGGAGGATTGATTGTGGAAAGCGGTTTTGCAAGCGCCCGCAACCAGTTTATGCGTCTTGCGGCAGCCGGTCTCTTCAGGGATGTAGACAATCCCATCGGGTTCGGAAATGATTTGAAGATAAAGGAAGTTGCTATTCCCACATTGATTATTCACGGGGAGTGGGATGAAATTATTCCTGCAACGGAAGGGCAGGCGCTTTATAGGCTTTCCGGGGCGGCTGAGAAAAGATCGCTCTTTATTCCCCATGCCGGCCATAACGATCTGATGATGCGGGGACTGAAGGCATACATGGAAGCAATCGAAGACTTCACGAAAAACAATGAGCCATGAGCAATGAATCAGTCGATAGTCGACAGGGGTCGGTAAAAAAGCAAAGAGCCAACCCATGAACATTGAAATCAAGGTCATACCGAATGCGAAGAAGAGAGAGATAAGTCGTGAAGGTTCAACTTTTAAAGTAAAACTCAAATCAGTACCCCGTGACGGCAAGGCAAACGAAGAACTCATCGAATTTCTTTCCGATACCTTCAAGATAAAAAGGTCTGAGGTAAAGATTTTAAGGGGAGAGAAGGACAGGAGGAAGGTCGTTTCTTTACCTGTTGATGAAAGTGTAATAAATTCAATTTCTTAGCATAATATCAATGTATCCTGCATATTTGAAATTTAGGTTTACAAATTCCAAATTCCAATACTCAAATTTTAAATGTTGCAAGCTTCTCCTTTCTGGTCATTGGTTATTATATATCCCTTTAAAGCTCAACGTGTGAGGTGATTTCTCAGACTGAATGCATTGGAATCCAACCGCTGACGGCTGATTTCAAAGGAAATAGTAACGTTTACAGGCAGTTAATTTCCTTGACAAGAAAAGGGTAAGTCAATTATATTATCAGACTTAAAAATAAGGGAAACATATGGTTATTAAGTTTTTAGAAATAGAAGATGGAGTTGTATTAAAAGGTGAAATTGACGGATTGCAGTATAAAAACGCCGAAGACGTGGAATTTACTTTTCTTTCGCCTGTAGAGTATGAGCTCCATGTAAGGAAATTTGAAGATGGAATACAATTAACAGGACCGGTTACATGCCTGCTTTCTTTATCATGCGGCAGATGCCTGGAGGATTTTCAATATACTATCCGGACGAGCCTGGATATTGAGGTTACCCAAGAAAGTTCTTTTCCGGAGACGGATGAACTTGAATTAAAAAGCGGAGACCTTGATGTATACTATTTTGAAAACAATGAAATAGATTTAAATCCTCTCGTATACGAAGAGGTGCTGCTTAATATACCAATGAAACCTTTGTGCAGTGAAGAATGTCAGGGACTTTGTGATACGTGCGGGAAGAACAGGAATAATGAAACATGCAGTTGTGATAAGACACCGGACACACCTTTGGGTGAAAAATTAAAATCTTTTTTAGCATTTCAAGGAGATAATCATGGCAGTTCCAAAACGAAAAACATCTCAATCAAAAAGGGATAAAAGAAGAACGCATTATAAGGCTGCACCTGTGAATGTCGGGCTTTGCCCGAATTGTAAAGAGCCCAAATTGCCGCACATTGTTTGTCCGAAGTGTGGTTACTATAAAGGTAAAAAGTATCTTAAAGTAGAAGAATTATAACATCAATGGTGAAGATAGCGGTTGATGGAATGGGAGGGGATTTTGCCCCCCATGCTATTGTAAAAGGGGCAGAATTAGCATGCAGGGAAGGATTGGCTGAAATAGTCCTCCTGGGCGATGAAAACGCTTTAAGGCCCTTAATAGGTAATTCGGAAGGGATTGAGATTGTTCATACTTCAACGTGTGTGGAGATGGATGAATCTCCTTCGGTTGCCCTGCGGAAAAAAAGAGATTCTTCCATGAATAAGGCTTTTGAGCTACTCAAGGAAGATAAAGTAAAGGGCGTTGTTACTGCAGGAAATTCGGGAGCGGCGATGGCTTTTGCCATCTTTACGCTTGGCAGGTTCCAATCAGTTGACAGGCCTGCAATAGCAACTTTAAACCCGAATGCAAAGGGTGGTATATCAATTCTTCTGGATGCGGGAGTGAATGTTGATTGCAAGCCCGGGCATCTTGCCCAGTTCGCTGTTATGGGTGATGCCTTTGCAAGGAGTGTTCTTGGTATTAAGGCTCCGCGGATTGGTATCCTGAGTAACGCTGAAGAAGAGACAAAGGGAAATGAACTGACGAGAGAAGCGCATGCCATCGTGAAAGAACTCGGATTGAATTATGTCGGATATGTTGAAGGCATGGATATGTATAAAGGCAAGACCGATGTGGTTGTGACCGACGGTTTTGTGGGAAATGTGGCCTTGAAGGTAAGTGAGGGCGTGGCAGAAGTATTTACGGCATTTTTTAAAGATAATATCGGTAAAAGCCTCAGGAGTAAAATAGGTTATTTTTTTATGAAGGATGTATTTCGGGAACTCCGCCGGAGAGTAGATTTTTCCGAATACGGTGGAGCGCCGCTGTTGGGGGTAGATGGTGTTTGCGTCATATGTCATGGAAGGTCAAATGAAAGGGCCATAAAAAATGCCATTGGAATGGTAAAGGGTTTTGTAGAAAAAGGATTAAACGAGTCCATCAAAGAGAAAATGCAAGGTTATCAGTTACTTCAGCGGATAAAGGAGAGATGAAATGGATTATTTCTTGACAGAAGAACAAAAGCATATTCAAACATTGGCCCGAAGAATTGCAGAGGAAAAGGTTGTTCCTGTAAGGGCGGAACTTGACGAGAAACAGGAATTCCCGTGGAGTATCATGAAAACCTGTGCGGAAACGGGCATTTTTGGTGTAAATATACCCGAAGAATACGGGGGAACAGGTGGTGGAACGTTTGAGAACTGTATTGTTGTCGAGGAATTGAGCAGGGCATGCCTCGGTGTTTCGGTGAGTTATGCGGCGAGCCTTCTTGGCGCTTACCCTATTTTGCTTGGTGGTTCGGAAGAACAAAAAAAGAAATATCTTCCCGAGATAGCGAGTGGACGGAAACTCGGAGCTTTCGGATTGACGGAGGCAAATGCAGGAAGTGATGCCCAGGGCATAAGGACGGAAGCAAAAAAGGTTGGGGACGAATATATTCTTAACGGTACAAAACAGTGGATTACAAATGGCGGAGAGGCAGAGATATACAGCGTTGTAGCAATGACGGACAGAAGTAAAGGCGGAAGAGGCGCAACCGCCTTTATCCTTGAAAAGGGTATGGAAGGTTTTTCATTCGGGAAAAAAGAAAATAAGCTTGGCATCAGGGCTTCTGCGACGAGGGAGCTTGTATTTCAGAATTGCAAAGTTCCCAAGGAAAATGTTATAGGTAGAGAGGGAATGGGTTTTATCCTCGCCATGAGGACCTTTGATAGAACGAGGCCGGGCATAGGGGCCCAGGCAGTGGGTGTCGCCCAGGGTGCGCTGGAAGCTGCAGTAAATTACGCAAGAGAAAGGGAGCAATTCGAAAAGAAGATTATCTCATTCCAAGCCGTTCAACATATGCTTGCCGATATGGCAATGCAGGTTGAAGCGGCCCGCGCCCTTGTATATGCAGTTGCCCGGTGCATTGACAGCAATCCAAAGGATTTTTCAAAGGTTTCGGCCATGGCTAAGGTTTTTCCAAGCGATGTAGCAATGAAGGTAACTGTTGACGCGATCCAGATTTTTGGCGGTTATGGCTATATGAAGGAATATCCTGTTGAAAAGATGATGAGGGATGCAAAAATATTGCAGATTTATGAAGGCACAAACCAGATACAGAGAAATGTTATTTCCCTCGAACTTATTAAGGAAGCGGCGTCAAAGAGGAAAAAATAAAGACAGAGAGAGTTGTAGGTTATAGGTTATAGGTTAGAGGTTAGAGGTTATAGGTTATTGGACAAAAATTTAGAGGACAGGAATAAGCTGTTGCCGCTTAATTTATAGTGCTTACTGCTTAGTGTATAGTGCATAGTATCACAGAGGAGATGTATGAAGAGAGTAGGTGTTGTTTTTCCGGGTCAGGGTTCGCAACATGTCGGTATGGGAAAAAAACTCTATGAAAAATTTGACGGTGTCAAACAACTCTTTCACCTGGCAGATGATACACTCGGTTTTTCATTAAAAAATCTGTGCTTTGAGGGGCCCGAGGATGAGTTAAAACAGACTTACAATACCCAGCCTTCTTTGTTGATGGCAAGTTATGCTGTCTGGCAGGTGCTGGAGAATGAAACAGGTATAAAGCCATATCTTGTTGCCGGGCATAGTCTTGGCGAATATACGGCTTTGCTTGTCAGCGGGTTTTTTACCTTCGAGGATGCATTAAGGATGACACGAAAGAGGGGCTTGCTCATGGAGGATGCCTGCCCGAAAGGGAAGGGCGGCATGGTTGCCTTGATTGGAGCAGTGATGGAAAAAATAGAGCCTGTTTTGAAAGAGGTTTCCCGTGGCGATTATGTTGCGGTGCCGGCTAATCTGAATTCTGCCGAACAGGTAGTATTGTCAGGGGATATCAATGCCCTTAAAGAAAGTGTGGAAAAATTGAAGGGTACAGGTTACAGGAAGGCCGTTTTTCTAAATGTTTCAGGTCCTTTTCATAGCCCGCTCATGATGGAAGCAGCAGAGAAATTAAAGGACGAGTTGAGCAAAATTCCAAAAAGAGATATGCTTATACCCGTTGTATGTAATGTGGATGCCTCTCCTGAACAGGACAAGAATGGCATTCAGGATAAACTTTACAGACAGATGTTTTCACCTGTTTTATGGGAAAACTGTGTAAAGAGAATGGTAAAGGAAGGTGTTGAGGTGTTTCTGGAAGTTGGGCCACAGAAAGTCCTTTCTAATTTGATAAAGAGGATAGTGCCGGAAGTACCCTGTTATAACGTTGAAGAAATCGAAGATATCGAAGCATTGAAAGGTGTATTATCATGAAGGATACCATTACGATCGTCACAGGCGGCTCTCAAGGCATAGGCAGATGTATAGCAGAGTTTCTTGCAGAAAAAGGCGGAAATATTGCTGTATTTGATATTCTCGATGGAAATGAAACAGTGGAAACTATGCGTTCAAAGGGGGTGAATGCCGAGTTTTTCAATGTTGATGTGTCGAATCTTCATGCCGTTGAAGGGGGCGTTGAAAGTGTCTTAAAAAAGATGGGAAAGATCAATAACCTGGTTAATAATGCAGGAATTACCATAGATAAATTGTTGTTAAGGATGAAGGAAGACGATTGGGACAGGGTGATACAGGTAAATCTTAAAAGTGTGTTTAACTGCACCAAGTCCGTTATCAGGCATATGTTGAAGACGGGCGGTTCCATTGTGAATATCTCATCGATTACGGGCGTCATGGGTAATGCAGGCCAGGCAAACTATGCTGCAAGCAAGGCGGGAATTATCGGTTTTACAAAAACTATTGCAAAGGAATACGGAGAGAGAGGCATCAGGGTAAATGCTATCGCACCGGGATTTATCAAAACGAAAATGACAAATGCCTTGGATGATAAAGTGAAAGAAGAGATGCTTAAGACAATTCCTATGAAAAAATTTGGCGATCCCTTGGATGTGGCCAATGCGGTATATTTCCTACTTTCCGATTATGGAAGTTATATTACGGGGGAGGTGATAAATGTTAATGGCGGTTTGTATATGTAACAATTGAGCTTATAGCAATCAGCATGCAGCTTTTGGCATTATTCCTAATGTTACTGCTGTTGCTGATGTCTAATAGCTAAATGCTGTTTTAAAAATTTAGGAGGTGAATATAATGACAATAACTGAAAAAGTAAAAAAGATGATTGTCGAGCAACTCGGAGTGAGTGAAGCTGAGGTAATCCCTGAAGCTAAGTTTATTGATGACCTTGGAGCGGATTCTCTTGATATCGTAGAACTTATCATGGCACTCGAGGATGAGTATGGCATTGAGATCCCGGATGAAGATGCAGAAAAAATGGAAACAGTCGGGGATGCGATAAGATACATCGAAGAACATCTGGTCAATAAATAAATTAAGGGGTGGATACATTGAAAAGAAGAGTCGTTGTGACAGGGGTTGGTCTTGTTACACCTCTCGGTGTAGGGATAGACAATGTATGGAAAAGAATTCTCAATGGTGAGTCAGGAATAGTTCCTACAACAAGGTTTGATGTAACTAAGCACGATACAAAATTTGCCGGCGAGGTCAGAGATTTTAAAGCCGAGGACTATATTTCACCAAAAGAGATCAAAAGGATAGATCTTTTCATCCAGTACGCCCTTGCTGCAACAAAGATAGCCATGAAAGATTCCGGCCTCGATATGAGTAAAGAGAATGCTGAAATGACAGGCGTTGTTGTGGGTACGGGACTCGGTGGATTGCCCACACTCGAAAAATATCACAGTATACTTTTAGAAAGAGGGCCGGGAAGGATCTCGCCGTTTTTTATTCCTATGCTTATAGCAAACGAAGCGCCCGGGCATATAGCTATCGAGCATGGGTTAAAGGGGCCGAATCTTTGTATTGTGACTGCCTGTGCAACAGGCGCACATTGCATAGGAGAGTCTTTGAGGATTATCCAGTATGGTGATGCCGATGTGATGGTGGCAGGCGGTACGGAAGCAAATCTCACCCCTTTAACTGTTGGGGGTTTCAATGCCATGAAGGCGCTTTCCACGAGAAACGACTCACCGCAGAAGGCATCGCGTCCTTTTGAAAAGGACCGGGACGGTTTTGTTGTGGCAGAAGGCAGTGGTATCATTATTATGGAAGAACTTGAGCATGCCCTGAAGAGAGGCGCCAGAATATATGCGGAAATAGCCGGTTATGGATATAACGGGGATGCATACCACATAACAGCACCATGTCCGGATGGGGAAGGCTTTATACGTTGTATAAAAATGGCCCTGAGAGATGCGGGTATGGCGCCGGACGATGTTGATTACATTAATGCACACGGTACATCGACGGAATTGAATGACTATACGGAAACGCTTGCCATAAAAGAAGTTTTTAAGGAAAAGGCGTATAAGATACCTGTCAGTTCTACCAAATCCATGACAGGCCATTTACTGGGTGCAGCAGGGGCAGTGGAAGCTGCTTTTTCCATCCTGAGCATAAGGGATCAAATTTGCCCCCCCACTATTAATTACGATACCCCTGACCCGCAATGCGACCTTGACTATGTGCCCAATACGGCAAGGAATCACAATATAAATGTGGTCCTTTCGAATTCATTCGGGTTTGGCGGTACCAATTCCACGCTTATCTTCAGGAGGACTGAGTTTTGAAAATAGCCATAGGTTCCGACCATGCCGGCTTTGAGCTGAAGGAATACATCAAGCGTGTTTTAACGGCAAAAGGTTACGCACTTATCGATGCCGGTACCGATACGAATAGCTCCGTTGATTATTCCGATTTTGGTTTTAAAGTTGCGAATCTTGTATCGGATGGAGAGGTTGATAAAGGAATTCTCATATGCGGTACGGGTATCGGTATGAGCATTACGGCAAACAAGGTGAAAGGAATCAGGGCTTCACTGGCCTTTGACCTGTATACTGCCATGCAAAGCCGGAAACACATCGATGCCAATATACTTGTGCTTGGCGCCAGGATTACAGGCCAGGGGCTTGCAGAGGAAATAGTAAATGTCTGGCTCAACACACCCTTTGAAGGCGGCAGGCACGAAAAGAGGATTGAGAAAATAATGCAATATGAAGCGGAGCATTTGAAAAAATAAGGATAATCATAAAAAAACATGAAACTTGCAGAGAGAGATAGTGAAATATACGGTTTAGTAAAACAGGAAATAGAAAGAGAAGAATACAGCCTTGTCCTGATAGCGTCCGAGAACTATGTGGACGAAGAAATACTTGAAGCACAGGGTTGTGTGTTAACAAATAAATATGCTGAAGGCTATCCCTCAAAACGCTACTACAGCGGGTGTGCGTTCTACGATGATATAGAAAATATTGCCATAGAAAGGGCAAAGGCATTATTCAAGGCTGAACATGCGAACGTTCAGCCTCACTCCGGTTCTTCTGCAAACATGGCTGTTTTTTACGCTGCCCTTAATATAGGCGATACGATCCTCGGAATGGATATAGCACATGGCGGTCACCTTACCCATGGTGCAAAAGTGAGTTTTTCCGGTAAGTTCTACAGGGCGCTCGGCTATACCGTTTCAAGCAAAGATGAGATGCTGGATTATGATGAAATCAGAAGTATAGCCCTGCGTGAAAAGCCAAAGATGATCATTGCAGGCGCCAGCGCTTATCCGAGGGTTATTGATTTTAAAAAGTTCAGAGAGATTGCAGATGAAGCAGGCGCCTATTTCATGGCTGATATTGCACATATTGCAGGCCTTGTAGCTGTAGGGCGCCACCAGAGTCCGGTAGAATATGCAGATTTTGTTACTACAACTACGCATAAGACACTCCGTGGGCCGCGGGGAGGCCTGATACTCTGTAAAAAACAATTTGCAAAAAAAATAGATTCTGCTGTGTTCCCCGGTATTCAGGGTGGACCGCTCATGCATGTAATTGTTGCAAAGGCCGTTGCGTTAAAAAATGCAATGAGCGACGAGTTCAAAGAATACCAGTCACAGATTATACGTAATGCAAAATATCTGAGTGACCGTATGGAAAAACGCGGTTATAGAATGGTATCAGGCGGAACCGATAATCATCTTTTCCTTGTTGATCTGTCAAATAAGGGAATAACCGGAAAAGATGCACAGGAAGCCCTTGAGAGGAGCGGTATAATGGTAAACAAAAACCTGATCCCCTTCGATGCCAAAGGTCCGAACGTAACGAGCGGTATCAGGATCGGGACACCCGCGATAACAACTCGTGGTATGAAAGAGAACGAGATGGAATTGATTTGTGACCTCATAGACAAAGTTTTAAAAGAAATTGACAACAAATCTTTACATCTTAGCATAAGAGAAAAAATAAAAACTTTGTGTAAGAAGTTTCCCTTTTATTCCCGTATTTATCAGATATGAAAAATAATCGTCCTACCTGGGATTTTTACTTTATGGAGATTGCGAGAATTGTATCGAAAAGGTCTACATGTAAAAGAAGAAATGTCGGAGCAGTGGCGGTAAAAGATAAAAGAATTCTCTCGACAGGTTATAATGGTGCACCCATTGGTCTGACGCATTGCATCGATTCCGGATGTTTGCGGGAAAGATTAAATATTGCGTCAGGTGAAAGACATGAATTGTGCAGAGGTTTACATGCTGAACAGAATGCCATCATTCAGGCTGCATATCATGGTGTCAGTATAAATGGGGCAGATATCTACTCGACACATCTTCCATGCTCCATATGCATTAAAATGATTATCAATGCCGGGATTGAGAGGGTTTATTATCTTGACGGCTATTCCGATGATCTCGCTATGGAGCTGGTGAACGAATCCGGAATTATCTTGAAGAAAGTTGATTTTGAAGAAAACACGCAACGCGCAACGCGCAACGCGAAATTGATGTTATGAAGTGTCCTTTCTGCGATGATTTAGAAAGTAAAGTTCTTGATTCAAGAGTAAGCAAGGAACTGGATGCCATACGAAGGCGCCGGGAGTGCCTTAAGTGCGGAAAACGTTTCACCACAGCCGAGCGGATCGAGGAAGGGCTCCCTCTTGTTGTAAAAAAAGATGGGAGGAGAGAGGTATTTGACAGGGCAAAAATTTTAAACGGTTTAAAGAAGGCATGTGAGAAGAGGCCTATCAGTATAACGAATCTTGAAAAAATAGTCTCACGGATTGAGTATAATCTTCTCGAAAAGAGTGAGAGGGAAATAAAAGGCGCAGAAATCGGCGAGATGGTGATGGAAGAATTGAGAAAGCTCGATGAAGTTGCATATGTTAGATTCGCTTCAGTATACAGGCAGTTCAGGGATATAAATGAGTTTATGGAAGAATTGAAGGATCTTCTTATCAAAAAAGGGGAATAATAAGAGGGTGATGATGTGAAAGAAGAAGAATATATGCGCATGGCGCTTTCCCTTGCTAAAAGAGGTATTGGTTCAACATCCCCCAATCCCATGGTGGGTGCGGTTTTGGTGAAGTCGAAAAAGATTATCGGCAAGGGTTATCATAAGAAGGCGGGCCTTCCTCATGCAGAGGTGAATGCCATTGCCGATGCAAAAGGAGAGGCCCTGGGTTCTGCACTTTATATAAATCTCGAGCCATGCACACACACCGGAAGAACGCCCCCCTGTGTTGATGCAATTAAAAAGGCCGGGATTAAAAAGGTGGTAATTTCCATGCTTGACCCGAACCCGGATGTAAACGGGAAAGGTGTAGAAGCGCTCAGAAAGGCAGGTATTGATATAAAGGTAGGCCTACTCGAAGGGGAGGCACGAAAATTAAATGAATCATTTGTTGTTTATATGGAAAAAAAGAGGCCCTTCTTTACCATGAAGGCCGCTGCAAGCCTTGATGGCAAAATAGCTACGAAAACATGCGATTCAAAATGGATTTCAAATGAAGAATCGAGAAAATATGTGAATAAACTGCGGTCCATGATGGATGGCATCATGGTTGGCATTAATACCGTTATTACCGATAACCCTTTACTTGTACCAAGGGTATTGAAGGTAAATAGGATTCCTGTCCGGATTATTCTTGACTCTAAGCTCAGGATACCATTGTCCTGTGATATAGTTAAAACCTCGGAAAAATATAAAACCTGGATATTTACCTCGGAAGAATCAAGGCACGATAAAAGTAATAAGCTGAGTTCGCTGGGTGTGGAGATTATCAGAGTTCCCAAGGAAGAGAGCGGAAGGGTATCGTTGAAATATGTGTGTGAAGAACTATATAGAAGAGAGATTGTGAACGTTCTTGTTGAAGGTGGCGGCGAAGCTAACAGCAGTCTCCTGAGAGAGGGGCTTATGGACAAAATCCTTTTATTTTATGCCCCTATTATAATAGGCGGCAAGGGTGCATTAAACCTTATCGGTGGTAAAGGGATTGATTTTTTGAAGGATGCACACAAAATTGATATATCCGCAATTAAACGGTTTAAAGAGGATATATACATAGAGGGATATGTTCACAGGGATTATTGAAGATATTGGAAAAATAGTCGGCATCAACAAATCGGGCGGAAAGTGGGAGTTTAAGGTTGCCGCAAAACTCCTCAGCGGAGATTTACGGGAAGGCGATAGCGTGGCAATTGATGGAGTTTGTTTGACGGCCACAAAGGTGGAGAAGAACGTGTTCCATGCCGATGCCTCTCTTGAAACTTTAAAATTGACGACACTGCAGGATAAAAAGGCCGGGAAAAACGTGAATGTTGAAAGGGCAATGAGCGCCAATGGAAGATTCGGCGGTCATTTTGTCATGGGCCATACCGATGGGATGGGTACGATAGTGAGTATGAAGAAAGAAGGGGATTCTGTAAGACTGGAGTTGGAAGTTCCCCAGGAGGTTTCTCGATATATCGTTAAGAAAGGATCGGTTGCCATTGATGGAATAAGCTTGACTGTCAACGAGCAACATGCTAATATTATTACGGTTAATATAATTCCGTATACGGTCTCTAAAACCACAATAGGCGAAAAGAACATTCGCGATAAAGTGAACATAGAATCCGATATTATCGGTAAATATGTAGAGAGTTTTGTAAATAAGGGTCAACGTAAAGGTGTAGACATTAAATTCCTTTACGAGCATGGTTTTGCAAAAGGAGATTAAGAAATGGCTATTTCGAGAATTGAAGATATCATCGATGATGTCCGTGAAGGCAGGATGGTCATCGTAGTTGATGATGAAGACAGGGAAAACGAAGGGGATATAATGGTTGCTGCAGAGAAGGCAACCCCTGAGGCGATAACGTTTATGGCAAGATATGCCTGCGGACTTATATGTCTCTCGATGACCGAAGAAAGGGTTAGGCGCCTCGATCTTCCCCTCATGGTTCAGGAGAATACCTCTCAATATAATACTGCCTTTACTGTATCCGTAGAGGCAAAAGAAGGGGTTACTACCGGAATTTCCGCCTACGACAGGGCAAAGACGATACAAGTCGCCATAGACGATGAATCTACGGCGGATGATCTGGCAAGGCCCGGCCATATTTTTCCGCTAATGGCACGAAATGGCGGGGTGCTTGTCAGGGTGGGACACACAGAGGCATCCGTCGACCTTGCGAAGCTTGCAGGATTAAAACCTTCAGGCGTCATATGCGAGATAATGAAGGAAGACGGCACAATGGCAAGGCTTCCGGACCTTGAGATCTTTGCAGAGCAGCACGGATTAAAAATCGTCAGCATTGCAGATCTGATTAAATATAAGACAAAGAATGAGAAATTAGTGAGGCGTGTTACTGAAACGAGGATACCTACGCGGTACGGTGGTGAATTTAGACTGATAGGGTATGAGAATGACATGGATAAAAAGACGCATCTGGCACTTGTAAAAGGTGATATTTCACCGGATGATAACGTTCTTGTGAGGGTTCATTCCGAATGCTTTACCGGGGACGTACTCGGGTCAATGAGGTGTGATTGCGGTGATCAGTTGCATTCTGCGTTGAAAATGATAGAAAAGGAGGGCAAAGGAGTCTTCCTTTACATGAGGCAGGAAGGCAGGGGGATCGGACTGTTAAATAAGCTGAAAGCGTATAACCTTCAGGACCTTGGGCACGATACGGTTGAGGCAAACATCGCCCTTGGTTTTTCCCCGGATTTAAGGGACTACGGCATTGGCGCCCAGATATTGAATGATATCGGTGTAAGAAAGATGAGATTGCTCACAAACAATCCAAAGAAGATAAAGGGGCTTGAAGGGTATGGACTTACCGTTACAGAGAGAGTTCCGATTGAAATATCACCGACAAAGGACAATATTGCATACCTGAAGACCAAGCAAAAGAAGCTTGGCCACATATTAAATAACTTGTAAGGAGTATTTATGATACGAGAAGGCAAGATTAATGCAAAGGGTTTTAAATTTGCCATTGTGGTGAGCAGGTTTAACAGCTTTATCACGGAAAGGCTTCTTGAAGGCGCACTCGATGCCTTAAAAAGGCATGGCGCCGATGAAAAAAAGATCGATATATACAAAATTCCCGGCTCATTCGAGATACCGCTTATGGCGAAGCTGCTTGCCAGGAAGAAAGATGTTGACGCCGTTATTTGTCTTGGCACTGTTATAAAAGGTGCAACATCCCATTTCCACTATGTTGCATCAGAGGTTGCCAAGGGTATAGCCCAGGTCTCCCTTGAGTTCGATAAACCTGTTGCTTTTGGTATTATAACCAGTGAAAACATCGAACAGGCGATAGAGAGAGCCGGTACAAAATCCGGCAATAAAGGTTATGACGCAGCTATTACGGCCATTGAGATGGTAAATCTTATAAAGGATAACGCCTTGTGCGCAGAAGAAAATCCCGGGAATTAGCTCTGAGAATGCTGTATCAACTGGAAACCAACAGTGCGAATCAGGAGCTTGCCTTAGAAAATTATTGTAATATCTTTCCCTATCAGCAGGATGTAATTGATTATGCCGAGTACTTGATGCTCGGAGTAAAAAGATATAAGGAAACCGTAGACAAATATATCCAGGATGCCTGTGAGAACTGGAAGATCAACAGAATTGCCTTTGTTGATAAGAACATTTTAAGGATTGGTATTTATGAGATGTTGTTTTCTGAGGATGTTCCCCCCAAAGTAGCCATTGATGAAGCTATAGAACTGGCAAAAAAATATGGGAATGAAGACTCCGGGAATTTTGTCAATGGCGTTCTGGACAGGGTTTTTAAAGACTACTATAAAGATCCATGCCCCACATAATCATCGACGGATATAATTATATACACAGAGTAAGATCTTCAGGAATTCATGCCGATACGAATATGGATATGCTGCGGAGAGATTTCCTGGATAGGTTTGTTCGGTACAAGAAACAAAAAGGCATGAAAATAACCGTGGTCTTTGATGCCTACAATAGCTTTTCCACCGGAAGGCAGAGGGAAAATTACAAAGGTATTGACGTTGTATATTCGAGGGAGAATGAAACGGCTGACGACGTGATGATTGGCTGGATACGCGAGAAGAAGGCCGGCATGGTAATAGTAACCTCTGATCGAGCTATAATCGATGAAGCAAAAAGATATGGGGTTGCCTTTGTTGTTCCGGCAAAACTGGAAATGATGATTTCTCAAGAGGGGCTCAGCAAGGACGAGGAAGCAGTTGAAGAGGAGGAGAATTATGTCAGAAAAAAAGGAAACCCGAGAAAGCTTCCTAAGAAATTGAGAAAAACATCAAGGGTTATCAATAAAATCTAATTTAACAAAAAATGTGTGGGAACCATGTGCCAGCCTTCAGTGAAGGTGTAATGGTTTAAAAGGATTCAAGGGGTCAAGGTTTTTTTTAACTCCTTACTCCTTATTGCCTACCGTTTTATCTGGTTCGATCCATTTGCCCATATTTTTGTAGGGAAGGGAATTCTCGAGTATTTCCTTTCTTTTTTGCAGAAACCTGCTTTTCATTCCCTTCAGCCATTCTCTGTGCGTATGCATATATTCAGGATGTCCGAATATGCCGCCGTCCTTTATTTTGAATCTATTTCCCTGATTATCCATGGAAAAATGACTGTGACACAATGTGCAAATGAATCTTTCTTTTTCAATCCTTACAATGTTGCATCCGCAATAAGGACAACCGGATTCGTTCCTCACTTCTTTGTCGGAAAATAATGTTTTGGCCAGTTCTTCAGCCTTTTGCCGGCTATCAGCGTTCATCAGGATTTCACCGGGCAAGGCTGCTCTGATGTTTACGCTTTCCCTGATGTTTAAGCAGAGAGATGAGGCGAAGGTCATAAGAGTCTGTGGAGAAACGCCTATCCTGTCTTCGATACCGTAAATATTTATAAGGACGCAGGGTTTGTTATAAGTTTTTTCAATGTAATCATAAAAGATAAACCCCCTGTCGAGTATCCTCTTAAAGATGCTATGTGCGCCAAAATAATAGACCGGTGTGGCAATGACGATAGCATCTGATTTTGCTATGGATTCCAGCAGAAACTCCATATCGTCTTTATTCGGACACGGGTTTCCCATTATACACCCGTAACAGGCGCGGCAGGGAAGGATATTCAGCGAAGGCAGGCGTATGAGGTTAAGCTCATACTCAATCCCGATTTTACCGGATATTTCCTTAATAAACACCTCGCAATTTCCGAGTTTTCGGGGAGAACCGACAAGGCCGAGAATCTGTTTTGGATGTTGAGTTGTCCCTCCGCGGTCGGGATTGAACCGTATGAGTTTTGAGTTATTTTCCATAAATGTCTTTCACTTCCTTTATTTTTATTTCATGGATCTTTTCACGGCATTTTGTATAGATATCAAAAGCCGTCAACGCAATTTGATCTATCTTCTGTTCAAACTCAATAAATTCATTAACTATCATGCTTTTTTCTTTTTTTGTATTGTACTCTCCGCCCCACGCTCCATGCTCCACGCTCTCTGCGGTTTCCCTTACTGCCTTTTTAAGGAGAAAAACGAACCCGATGGCTTCAGATGGAGAAAAATCCTGAACCGCCCTTATCTTGATGATGCTTTCGAGTGCCGTATATAATCTGTTTGAATTCGTATCTCCTGTAAGCTCGTCAAAAATGGTCTCCATTCCATTTTGTATGGTATATCCGACCGGATTGAGAAATCTGTCTTTTTTGCCTTTTAATAGTTGAGATGTTTCGGTAGGGTAGGTGTCGGCAATGAGGTTAAAACACCTCTCGAGAATCGCCTTTTTCTTTTGTTTTATTTTGCTCTGTAAGCTCATAAGTAGTGCTCGTCCGAAAGCTGCCCTTTTCGGACTTATGCTATTAGCTATTAGCATTTAGCTGTTAGCAAAATCTATTAAATGCTTACGTCCTACATAAATCTTTCGAACCTGTCATGCCTTGCTTTGCATATGGGGCAGATTTCAGGAGGATTTTCTCTGGCGCATAAATATCCGCATACCTTGCACCTCCAGACAGGATAGGGCAGAGAAGAAACGGCGCCTCTGAAATTACCCGTTTTACCCGCTTTTCTTTCTTCTGCCGGGGGTCTTCTTTCCGGGATGGAGGCAGCATCTTTTTCTCTGTCGGCAATTGCCCTTGATACATAAAGTGCGCAATAACATGCGCCGTATTCGCTGACATCCTGATCACGGTAATCACATGGGCATATAATATCAGTATCATCTTCTTTGTTGCCCGAGGCAAGCCTGCATGGACATGAAGAATATCCATACCTTTTCCGGTTGGTAATAAGACCGCTGATAAGAGCTTTTGCAAATTCTTTATCGGGGTTGAGGTAGTAACCTGACGCCGCGGCATCTTTTAACAGTTTTTCATAAAACGTATCAGTATCCTGTGAATTAATTTCGTTTTCGCAGCTCATCGTCCTATCGCTTCCCTGATCTTTTTATCATCATAACCGACTATGCATATTTCGTCATTGATAACAAGGGAGGGGAATGAGCACTTCGGGTTCCACCTTTTGAGATTCTCCAGTGCCTCTTCCTTTTCTTCCCCTTCAAGACTGTCCATGTCTACATAGTCATAGCCAACGCCGAGATCATTGAGAAGTTTTTTTGTCATTTTGCACCAGATACAGGTGCTTAGTGTATACAGAGATAATTTTACACTGTCGTCGCCGTCAATATGCTTCATAATCATAGATGACCCTCCTCATGATCTTTATTCTTCCCTCGCTCATTATACCATTTTTACTATTGAGAATGGACTGTTTTTTCCTGAACCATCTTTTCCCTTGTTCGTCATTTATGGTATGATTGGTTCACAACAACTTAAGGGGGTGGCTTATGGATAATGACGTAAACGAAAAAAAGATACTGGCAGGAAAGGAAAAAGATTGTCATGAAGGTATGACCCGGAGGAGTTTTCTCGGCACGCTTAGCACCGGTGTGGCGGCAACCATCCTCATGATGCCGGCGTTTTCGTCTGCCTTGTCCAAATATAAAACATTGGGTTCGCCCGTTTGTCCCCCGGATGGTTCGTTCAGCACCGAAGAGGCTTTTTTCGCCGAATTTGCGAAGACGTTCACCATCGATCCCCGCGACCGTTATTTTACGGCGGCTCAAAAAGGTTCCATGCCAATACCCATAATGAAACGCTATAAGGAGGGCCTCGATCAGATCGCCCGTGATCCGTTCCCGGTCTACTTGGAGCCGTCAGCGGAAACGAGGAGGAAGATTGCCCGCTGCTACGGAGCGAACGTCGACGAGATCGCCATTGCTCGCAACACCACCGATGCGGTAGCCATGATCTTGAGCGGTATAGACTGGAAATCAGGAGATGAGCTCCTGACATCGACCATGGAATATCCCAATTGTGTCGCTACTATGCTCCGGGTCGCTACGCGGTTCGGGGTCACCATCCGCCAATTCGGCGTACCGATGCGCCCGTCCGATACCGCCGAAGAGGTCATAGAATCGGCGCGCCGCCAGATCAGGCCCGGCAAGACGAAAGTCCTCTTCTTTTCCGCAATCACCCAGTCCAACGGCCAGATGATCCCACCCCGCAGGATGGCCAAACTGGCCCAACAATACGGTTTGATTACTGTAGTTGACGGCGCTCACTACGGTGGGATGTTCGACCCGAAGCTCAATGATATCGGCATAGACTTTTGGGGCATTTCGGGTCACAAGTGGCAGTGTGGTCCCGGCGGCACCGGCATCCTGTATGTCCGCAACGGTCGCCATCCCGCGAATCCTGCACCCTTGCCCCGGTTTCACCTCATACGGAGCGGTCAACTGGATGCCCCCCTTGACGGCTCCCGTCCGGCAGGTTTCGACATAGGTAATGCCCTCAGTATATATGGTTTTCCTGAATCGGCGGACTGGCGGGCACTCGGGGAAGTCTGCGAGCTGTGGAGCGTGATCGGCCGGCAGCGTATTCAAAATTACATCCTTGCCCTGGCCGATTACTTGCGCCAACGCCTCGTTGCCCGGTTCGGCGACGGCTGCATGCTCCAGCCCACGAAAGACCCCGAACTGAAATCAGGCGTCGTGGCCTTCACGCCCTTTGCCGATCGCTCCCAACGCCGGGACTCCAAACTGGCAGAGGCATTTCAGGAGCGCATATTCAAAGTGCATTTCTTTCAAATAGGCATGGGAGGACTCGACAGCCGTGGTCTTACACGGGCTCCTTCTCCGGAAGCGGCTGCCTTCTTCAGCCATTGCATCCCCAACCGGCACCCTTTGACCAATGCACCGGAACCGAGCGACATCCCCTTTCGTGTAAGCACCGGCATTTGGCTTACCCGGCACGATATCGATGTGTTTGTCGATGCCTGCGAGGAGACTGCGAAGAATCTCGGGGCGAGATGAGGACGCCTATCTAAGCACCCGGGAACTCCCGCATAATAATGCTGACCATCTCAAATCAGCATCTTACCAATGCCCACACCCGTTAAGGAAAGGCCGGTCAGGAAAAAGCCCCTCAGGCGCGAAAAGACCGTGGTTCGTAAACCGTGGAAAAACAAGATACGAGATACGAGGAAGGCGGGACAATCGCTACTAAATGTTTCGCTGTAAGGCCTCTTTTGCTTTTCCCTTTTAGTGGGATTGAATTTTACCGATTGCAGAATGTGAACCGTTGCAAAAAAAACAAGGCTCGACTTTACAGGGAACACGTCAGGATAAGGTTTTCCGGGGAGTTTATATTTTTCATTCACAGTGAATGAAAATGACAAAGATCTCGTGCCTGCATGAGCGATCCATTCACCAAGAAAAATTTAGTTATATTTTTGAACTATTTGGAGGTAACGTTTCGATTTGCCGAAGGCAAACAAATTTGGAAAGAAAAGAGACGGCATGACAGGGGGTATTTCTTGTCGGCGTGGGATAGCATGGTTCTGAACTCTTTGCGTTTGCCTTCAAACAGGATATAGAAGCTTTCATCCGGCATTCGGTATCGGTATCTAAAAACTGTCGACTTAAGACTGAAAGGGGAGTATAGCGTTTATTTTGTCCGGTTTTCGTGGTAGTAAAGGGCGGACAAAGCCGCGCCGATCCTACAAAGCATTTTTATGATATGGACAAAATAGCACATTTTATATAGGAGTAAAATTGCTAAATAAAGTTAGTGAAAGTCTTCGAATAAGACAGAGCCGATAATCAAAGATCGAAACCCAGGATGCGCGGTAAGCCCACAAAGAGTCGCACTATTCTTGTACCCCTCAAGGTAAATAATAAGTAAACTATCTCGAGTGGGGAGAGCGGGTGCTAAATGGTCAGCATGGATCATGAGTTGACGTAGAAACGACCGAGGTTTTTTTCTTGGGCAGGACTATCGCCTTAGTATTAAGAGTCACGCAGCATGAAGCTGGGCAATTGTTTTTCCATGCGGCCTGACCCAGAATCTCCTCCATCTCTTGCCTATCCTATAAAAAGGGTTTTCTTGGCATTAACGTCTCCAGCCGGAACTTAATTTACGGTTACAGCGAACTGTTTAAGTACTTAATCAATCGGTTTTTAGACAGTAAGTAATGCTCACGAACCAACCTCTCCGCCTTGACGGAATTAGTGTTTTGAATGGCATCGAGAATTTTGCGGTGCTCAGAGACGGACGCCGTGATTTGACCGGGATTGAAGAAACTCCGAAGGCTAATTCGGGTAGCTTGGGTTCTCAGTATCTCCATGAATCTCATTAACCGGGGGTTGTCGGTCAGGGACGTCAATTGAGTATGAAATTCAAAATTGTTGTTAAAGAACTCAGTCGGATCTCTTGCGTTATCCATCTTTGCGAGCAGATCCTCCAGCTGCTTGATCTTATCGTGAGTAACATAGGCTGTGCCAATCCGCACGGATAGACCTTCGAGGGTTCCCAGCAAATCATAAATGTGTTCGATGTCCTTTTGAGTAAGTTCTCTGACTACCGCTCCCACATTTTGCGAGATTATTATAAATCCTTCCTGTTCGAGATGTCGTAATGCTTCTCGTACCACAGTTCTGCCGACTCTGTAACGAACGCATAAGGAAGATTCGGTCAACCTTTGGCCGGAGCCAAGAATCCCCCTGGCAATCTCATTCTTGAGATCTTGGATAATCTTTTCTCTAACCTTAGTAGCCACTATCCCTAGTCAACTCCTTCCTTTTAAGAATTTGCAAGGCCCTCGGCAAGAACATGCAGCGGGCACTAATTATTATATCGAAAAAACACATTAATGTCAAGATTGTCGACAAATATAATAATATTGTAAGCAAACTAATATGGATTGTAACATTTTTAGTTTGACAAGTTCCGAGTGATATGCTAACATGTACCAAGAAATTGCAGTGAGGAGGAATTAGAGTGTTGAAGAAAACTATCATTACTGTAGCCGTTACCGGTTCACTGACGACTAGAGAACAAAACAAGAATACTCCTTACACGCCAGAGGAAATCGCTGATGCCACAATCGAAAGCTACAAGGCCGGTGCGGCAGTTGTACACTTGCATGTGAGAGAACCGGTGTCGGGGAAACCCGTTCAGGATATTGAGCTATTTCAAAAAACCATCGGTCTTATTCGTAGCGAATGCGATATCATTATCAACGCCTCAACTGGAGGGGGGCCAGGAATGTCTTTTGATGAAAGGATAGCTATCATTCCTGCACTTTCATCCGACTCGAAATGGAAGCCTGAAATGGCATCTTTGAACGCTGGGTCGCTCAATTTCGGGATTCTCAATAGGAAACAAAGAGCGTTTGTCCTTGATGCCGTTCAGCAGAATCCTTGGACTGAGCTCCTGAATTTTGCGGATACCATGACCCAGCATGGTGTCAAGCCTGAAGTTGAAATTTACGAGGCGGGCATGATTCATAACGCGACAGTGCTATACGAAATAGGAGCTTTGACAAAACCTATTCATTTTCAATTTGTGCTTGGAATCCTCGGCGGTATGCAGCCCACAGTTGAAAATTTGATTTTTTTGAAGAACTCGCTACCACCTGATTCCACGTGGTCTTTGTGCGCGGTAGGCCTCGACATTTTTTCGCTGGGGCCCGTGGCCATAGCGTCCGGAGGAAACATTCGTGTAGGTCTGGAAGACTGCGTCCACATTACACCGGGGGCCTTGGCAGAAAGCAGCGCCGAAATGGTTACAAAAATGGCTCGAATTTCGAGGGACATGGGTAGGGAGATTGCCTCTCCGATGGAAGCAAGGGCAATCTTAAGTCTATCGGCATGAGTAGCCTGCGTTAGGAGGAGTATATGCCTGGAATTGAGCAGTTGAGGATGGACATCGAACTGCCGCCGCCGTCTCAAATCGGAATGGTCGTTCGTGATATAGATCGTGCTGTCCGCTACTATTCGTCCGTCTTCGGGATCGGGCCTTTTACGGTCTACGAGTGGTCGCCTGACCGGCACTGGGTCTTGGAAAAGCCTTCCCACCTGAAGCTTAAGATGGGGAAGTCGATGTGGGGGTCGTTTGAGTTCGAGCTGATCGAGCCGCTTGAAGGAAACTCGCTTCACAGGGAATTCCTCGAAAACAGCGGTGAGGGGTTGCACCACCTCGGTTTTCACGTAAGGGACTATGATTACCTCTTCGGTAAATTCCTCAGTAAAGGCTTTATCCCGCTCATGAGAGCCGAATCCTATGTCTCGGCTTACAACGGCCACTTGAAGGCTTGCTACTTCGATACACGCCAGACAGGAGGCATTATTTTTGAGATCATATGGAAGTCCTGGCTTCAGGTTCCTGAGACGGGTATTGAGGAGTCTGCACGAAACGAGTTATGAAATAGAAGCGATACAAAAAGTAGCAGTAGTGGGTTCGGGGCTCATGGATATTAAGGAGTTTGACGAAATAAGGAGCGTGTAGCGCTGCAAGGACCGTTTGTTGCCGAACGAACGGTAATCAGCTCGGGTGGATCATGGAAAATGAATTAAGTTTGATCCCAATCTTGTTTATGCATGGTCTTGTATATGGGATGCTCATATTCCTCGTGGCATCCGGGCTTACCCTCGTGTTGGGAATGATGGATATACTCAACTTTGCTCACGCATCCATTTACATGATCGGCGCGTATATCTGCTATCAGACGATGCAATGGACGAATAATTTCTGGCTCGCCCTGCTCGTGGCACCCCTTGCCTGCGCTCTGCTGGGAATCCTTATAGAGCGTATGCTGATACGAAAGGTTCACGCCTCGGGGCATGTGAATGAGCTTCTCCTCACCTTCGGGTTGGCCATGGTAATCACCGAAATGATCAAGTGGATATACGGAGCAACGCCGCTTCCCGTAACTACCCCCACGGTACTTTCCGGCTCCGTGCGTCTGTGGGGCGACACCATGTACCCTTTGTACCGTCTGTTTATCTTGCTTCTCTCAGGAATTGTCCTTTGGATTATGTTCTATCTCCTGAAAAAGACGAGACTGGGCATCGCCATACGGGCGTGCGTTCAGGACGGGGTAATGGCAAGCTCTCTTGGCACTGACGTCTCCATGGTGACGATGACGGTAATGGGCATGGGGGCTTGGCTCGCCGGCATAGCGGGAGTCATTGTCGCGCCATATCTCAGCGTAAACCCCGGAATGTTCGCCGACATGATTACGGATTGCTTCGCTGTGATAGCGCTCGGAGGTCTCGGCAGCCTCGCCGGCGCGTTTGTTGCATCCCTTCTTGTCGGCCAGATCCAATCCTTCGGGGTGATCTTTTTGCCAAGGATATCGATCATGCTCATCTACCTGCTTATGGTCCTCGTGTTTGTAGTGAAGCCAAGCGGTCTTTTCGGTAAGAAAGAATGAATTCGTCAATGACGAAAATCGCAGGTACTGCAGTGCTCTTCGTTCTGGGACTTCTGTGTCCGCTGATACTTGGGAAATTTCATGTCTACCTGCTGAGTGAGGTAATCATCTACTCCGTGTTCGGCATAAGTTATTACCTGCTCCTCGGTCATACGGGCCTCCTCTCCTTCGGCCATGCAGTATACTTCGGTCTGGGCGCCTATACCACTGCACTCCTCCTTTGTAAGGTACCCGCACTTCCCCTTCCTGTAGCCATCCTTGCGGGTGCGTTTGCCGGTATTCTATCGGGGTTTTTGATAGGCTTCATACTCCTCCGCCTTACAAGAATTTATTTTTCTTTTGCGACCCTGGCTATAGGTCAGATGCTCTGGGCCATTGCGTGGAAATGGAGGACCTTGACAGGAGGAGATGACGGGCTGACGGGCTGGTCGAGCAGGAATGTAGTTCTGCCGCTCTTTGGAGAATGCACTCTGAGTAACGTGACTTTCATCTATTACCTGGTCTTCATCATTGGGTTTTTCTGCATTTTTCTGACCTGGTATTTTACAAAAACACCCTTGGGTAACACCTTGTCGAGCATCAAATTCAATGCAAACCGGACCGGCTTCCTCGGCATCAACAATGCTATGGCCAAGCTCCTGCTCTTCAGCTTTGCAGGACTGATAGCCGGCGTGTCCGGATCCATGTTCATCCTTTTGAAGAAAATGGTATCGCCCAGTTTTCTTGATATGTTCATGTCGTTCGATATCGCGGTTATATCTGTGATAGGGGGATATGCGGGTTTTGCCGGACCCATAGTGGGGTCTTTCGTCTACGTATTCATGGTTGAGTACGTCAGTTCATTGACGGAGAACTGGCAATTAATCATGGGAGCTTTCTTTGTGCTCCTTATCCTCTTTTACCCCGGCGGCATTGTCGGAGCTGTCCACCACTTTAAAGGCAAATTCTCATTCCTGAAGAGGGGAGCCGGTTCATGACGAGTATTCTCGAGCTTTCAAGCGTCTCAAAGAGATTCGGCGGGTTGGACATAATCAGCAATGTGAACTTGCAGGTCCTCAAAGGAGAAAGACATGCGCTCATCGGGCCCAACGGCGCCGGAAAGACCACGCTTTTCAATCTGATTACAGGACAGTATTTCCCCACATCTGGCACTATCCATTTTAACGGCAAGAGGATAGACGGACTTGCGCCCTATAAGGTGATTCGGGCAGGGATCGCGCGTTCTTTCCAGATCATTAATATCTTCAATGAAATGACCGTCTATGAGAATGTACTGAATGCTGTAGTGGCGAAGCACCGCAAAAGCCTGCTTTTCAGTCGGAGGCTTACGCGACTCGATGCCATACGGGAGGAAACCGAGCGCCTGCTACAGCGCATCAACCTTACGCCTTATTCGGCCGAACAGGCGGGAACTCTGGGTTACGGTCAGCAAAGGGTTCTGGAGATCGGGCTCACTATTGCCCTGGACCCCGAACTTGTGCTTCTCGACGAGCCTGGCGCCGGGCTTTCGCCGGAAGAAACGAGAGCGGTTGTTGCGTTCATCCGTGAGGTGACAAAAGGCAAAACGCTCCTGATCGTGGAGCACGATATGGATGTTGTCTTTAAATTGGCTGATCGGATCAGTGTGCTCAACCGGGGCAGTATCGTGGTAACGGAGACCCCCGAAGAGATAACAAAGAACAAAACGGTCAAAGAGGCATATCTGGGTAAGCTATTTGAGGAGAATACATGACAGGAAACAGGCCGGAGGATATGCTGCTGCGAGTAGATGGCATCCATACTTATTATGGAGAAAGCCATGTTCTCGATGGAGTATCACTCGAAGTACACCGGGGGCAGATGGTTGTCATCCTGGGAAGAAACGGTGTCGGAAAGTCCACTACTTTAAAGAGTATCATGGGCATCGCTCCTGCGAGAAGCGGAAGTATCCTGTTCAAGGGCGAAGATATAAGAGCACTGCCTCCCTTTCGCATTGCCCGAAGGGGAATTGGTTACGTGCCCGAGGAACGCAGGATTTTCCCCCAATTAACGGTGAGAGAAAACCTTATCATGGGCCTTAAGTCGGGAAAAGGCGGCAACGAGAAGGGGAAGTGGACCATAGAGAGGGTCTACAGCCAGTTCCCCGGGCTTAAAGAGCGGGACGGCACATTGGGCGGCAACCTGTCGGGAGGAGAGCAACAGATGCTGACACTTGTAAGAACTCTCATGGGTGATCCGGATCTCGTCATGATAGATGAGCCTTCTGAAGGCCTAAGTCCTATCATGGCAGAAACTATTTTTGAGATCATAAGCACCATTCACAGAGAAGGGACATCGCTGATCCTGGTCGACCGCAACCTGTCCTATGTATGCCGGGTAGCAGAAAAGATGTACATCATGGTCAAAGGTCGAGTCGTGTATGCGGGAACAGGCAGGGAAGTACTGGAAAGCAAAGAGATCCAGGCTAAATTCCTTGCAGTTTAGCCTAAATAAACCGGAGGTGTAGGATGAAGAATATTCTTGTAGTGTGTTTTGTTATTGTGTGTCTTGTGGCTATGTTCTCGTCTCCTGTGGAGGCGGCAGAAAGGTCCATAAAGATTCTTGTGCTAGATGCGTATTCGGGACCTGCGAAGGATGTCAGCGACCGGCTTCGCCTTGGGTGCCAGTTCCTGGCGGAAGAGGTGAATGCCAAGGGAGGCCTTTTGGGCAGGAAGGTTGAGTTTATTTTTGAGGATAGTCAAGTAAAGCCCGATGTAGCGGTCCGCAAGGCTCAGAAGTATCTCTTGGAGAATAATGTGGATGCGGTTGTCACAGGTGTTGGGTCTCACGTGAATAAGGCGCTCACAGACCTCACGAAACAGTATAACATCCTCATGGTTAGCATGACCATGGCTGACGAATCCACAGGCAAGGACTTCGCCTACCATAACGTCAGATTGACTTACAGTACTTCCATAATCGCCAAAGCATTGGTCAGTACTACCGCCAGGAACAAGCAGTTCAAGAAGGTGTATCTACTCAATCAGGACTATTCGTACGGACGGGACATGGCAACTGCGATCAAAAAGGAAATCAAGCGGCAAATCCCTGATGCCGAAATTGTCGGTGAGGACTACCATCCTCTTTTCATCAAGGATTTCTCCCCCTTCTTGACGAAGATCAAGGCATCCGGTGCAGATGTCATCTTAACAGCCAATTACGGCACCGATATCACCATCCTTCTCAAACAGCGTCGTGAACTGGGTGTAAAGGCGATTGTTGTGGGCAATGCGCTGGTCAATCAAACGGTGGTAAGAGAAAACCCTGAGGCTGCATTAGGAAACATGGGATGCGACGGTTTTGTTGTCACGACCACCATCAAGGAAGGAGTAGACTTCGTAAACCGATGGAAGAAAAGATTCAAAGGTGGTGAGTATCCTGAGCCGGATAGCATCAGCGCCAGGACGTATATTGGGCTCGGGTTCCTGATGGAGGGTATCAAGAAGGCACAGTCGGTGAAAGTCGATAAGCTTGTACCGGTCCTTGAAATCCTGCATATGAAGAGCTTGAACGGTGAAGTGTATATGAGGGCGTGTGACCATCAGTTCATGAACCCCCTCCCTGCCATCACTATAGATAACACAACCCCTCCGTATTTCAGTGCTCCGGTGATGTTGCCCATTTCCGCAACAATAACAGACGAGAAAGACATAGCAAATCCACGGTGCAAGAAGTAAACGAAGTCTGATGTTGTCCGATCAGAAGCAAGTGGGATAGGGGTTAGAACTTGACGCGGCCTGTTGCCCAAAACACGCTATTGAAGCGCCGTGGGTTTTTTTACGTGGGTAGTATAAACAACAAGTGGTCGTTCTTAGTTTATTCGGTAAGGGGAGCAAGGAAAGCACAGTTCAGCATCATGCTCCGCATAGAGTGAAGATAGTCAAAAGCTCCCCAATACGCCTCGCGTAGCCCCTTTCTCCATAGCTTGATAGGATCATGATATTCTGCACGGTACAGATGGGATACTCTTGGATGGAAACCCTCCAAGTATCCCGCCACCGTGCATCATCGAATGACCTGTTTTTTATGATATTAGACAAAAATAGATATTTTAGTAAGAACGCTTTTGGCTGTAAAATATGTAGAGGAGGCTAAAAACAATGAATGAAAAGACCAGAAGGCCGAACAGGGTTTTCACGCCTGAACAGAAATTTGAAATATTGAAGGATATTGAAAAATACCAAATAGCCGGGACATTTTATGGAAGAGCAGAAAAAAGAAATCATACAATTTGTGCAGGATCGGAAAGCGAAGGGCAATACCATAACGGCAACATTGAAAGACATTAAGGTAAAACGCTCAACCTATTATTCCTGGTTAATGTCTAAAGATGACAAAAAGGCAAAACCCCGGATCACGGAATTCACCCCGGAAGAAAAGCAAATCATCGAAAAGGCAAAAGGAGAATACCCTCACCTACGTCACAGGCAGATACAGGGCATATCACAGAATAAAGGGTTGTATCTCTCCTATAGTTCAGTCTATCAACACTTAAAATCCATAGACATGATAGGGCCCTATGAAAGAAGACCGTCTCCCTTAAGGGAATCCCGATACAATGTATGGCACAGAAATCTCATGTGGGGCTGCGATGGGACAAAGCTCCTGATAAGCCACATAAGATGGCGCCTTTTAATCATCATAGATTTTTTCTCCCAGTATGCTATTGCCTACGATATTTATCCGTCAATCAATGCCTCTCACATAAAACATATCTACATCACAGGATTGAAAAATCAAGGGATACGGAAAAACGTGGTTCTGCCTGATTTGCGGGTAGACCGGGGATCTCCGGATACCTCCCTTATTACAAGAGAATTCTTTGACATTATGGGTGCTGATTGAAGCTTTGCAAGGGTAAGAAGACCTACTGACAATGCCCTTACTGAAAGGTTTTTCGGTACTGCCAAGCAGGAAGAAATATACATAGTAGGGAGTTATCCCGACAAACATTCTGCACATTATGAGATTGGACATTATCTCCATAGTTATAATTATGAAAGACCTCATCAAAGCCTATGGAATTTTACCTCTGCCCATGTTCATGAAATAAACAACAAAACAATGATATTTGAAGAACTTACACAATTGAAACATGAAGCAAAATTAAAGAGAAAGCTATACTGGGAGAATGGATTTACATGCTGACAGCCGATAGATCACAACCGGTATTGTTGAAATGTGGTAAAGACAAAGACTTTTCCATATTTCAACAATACTACTTACGGCATAACAGCTTTAAAAATATTTTTAAGGTTTTGGGTAAAAAGTGTTCTTACAAAAAAACGCTGATTTGTCTATTTATTAAAAAACTTGACACGTATGTCCCTTTCTTATCAGATACTCGGCAAGAGGTTTATGGCAATCAGCGGTAGGTTCCAAACCGAATATGACTTTCTTCAGAGTATGCTGGGTTTTAAAAGTATCTGTATGAAAGCAAAGATCTTCAAAGCCTTCTTTTGTGTGTGCAAATGCAAGCCTCCGCAGAAATATTTTGCCTGTGGGCATGCCCAAAAAGGCACGATGGCGGTCTTTGGCTACATCTATGCCTGTTACCAGATGATCTCATGATCATCTAATCTCATGCTTTAATTGACGAAACTTTCTTAACCTGTTATCTGCATTATGTCCCATTGAAGACCTCCTTGTTTGGTTTGTTGTTGGGTACCTCAATCTTAACGGGAGGTCTTCTTTTTGGTAGTCTAATAATGCATAAATTTTAGGTATAACCTTTGAGGTGTACTCTGAGGTCATTGTAATATATAGCGTTTTTCACTTATTTCACTTATCATGATGCCTCATTCAAGGCAACGGTTCCCGGAACTCCAAATTGTGAGAAGATGTTCTGAAACATTTTCAGAAACCGTTGCTGGTGTAGAAATATTATATAGAATGCTTTCGGTGGATACCAAGCGGCCCGTTATTATTTAACAATAATGGAGGCGCTGCGGTCGAAGGGGTTGATTCTCATGGCAAGTGAAAAAAGGTAGGGATAATTGCTTTTCAGGTACTTCATATAATCGAGCCATTCATTGATGAGCAGATTGTATGCCCTCTTAATATCGCCTGCCAGGTGGGCTTTATCATTTTCAGGAAGATTTGATAAATCATTCCTGAAAGAGAGTTCTTCTAATACGTGAAATACTGCACGTAGAAGGTCTGTAAAAGATTGATGTTCCATAAGTATAGGGTTTTCCAGCAGCCCTACTAAAAAACCCCTTTCATTAAGGAGGAATGTTTTCATATCCTTGAGGTCAACAATCTGAATATCAACGCCATAATCATAATTCTTAAGGTCTTTGCTGACAGCCAAAAAATTTTCATCAGTCCATGTAGCTTTTACAACCAATTCTTCCCTTATCTTTTCAAAATCAGGGTCGTAGCCGGTGAAGCTACATAAAAGCTTCATCCCGACTTCGCTGAAAAACACCCCGATAACCATATTTAGCTTTTCCATCCGGCTTTCTATTTCTCTCTTGGCAAGCATGATCTCCGTAACGTTGGCGATAACCCCGAGGAAAATGCCTACACCCGTTATAATCAGTACAATTGCGAATAGTTTTCCTGCCGGTGTTACAGGGTGGATATCTCCATATCCAACAGTAGCTACCGTAACTATGACGTAGTATGCTGCATCAATGAGGGGTTTGTCTTCAATTGCCATGAAACCGATAGTACCGGCAACAATGAGTGCAACAAATATAATGAGGAGTATTTTTAAGCGTGTTTTTATAGTGTGCATCATGGTATTTGAGAAGTTATTTTATTATGGACGCCCAAAGATGTAAAGCTGAATTGTTGAGACTATATAATCATGCCCCACTTCTTGCGGGGAAGGCTGATTATAATCCTAATTTATCGCCTATATTCTTCATGGCATTTACGCAAATCTCCACAAATTCATCCAACGGTATTCCAATTTTTTCACATTCCATAATATTATCCCTATTAACCGATGCAGCAAAAGCCTTCTCTTTCATCCTTTTTATCACAGATTTTGGCTTTACATTTGAGATCTTCTTGTCCGGATACACGAGGGTTGTCGCAATAATCAGGCCTGTGATGGTTTCTCCTGCTGCAAGGGCATGCTGCAATTCCGTGTGCCTTTTTTTACCCTTCAGCAACTCATTATGCATTACAATAGCGTCGACGATTTCAGGTTCAACACCTTTTTCATTGAGGATTTTTTCTGTTTCAAGGCCATGGACATTTAAATCAGCGTTGACAAGCTCTACGTCAAGGTCGTGAAGCAAACCTGCAAGGCCCCATTTTTCTTCATCTCTGCCCAATCTACGCGCCAGCGCTTTCATCACTGCCTCCGAGGCATAACAATGGTTCAGCATCCTTTCGTTCTTTATGTATATATTGAGTAATTCGATTGCCTCGTTTCTTGTCATAGTCATAGTTTCCTCCTCGGGCGAACCCTGATTCTTTCCGGCATTAGTTTTTGGCAGATGTCAAGCCGTTTCAGAGGGTTTGATGTCAATCTGACCTGTGCCGGGGCAGATACTCCGGTTTCTCTGAAAATTTCCTTTTTGCCGCCCTTCAATTATATAAAATATTGGGAAAACTACAAAGAGGAAAGATTGTTTATAAGAGATATTTTTGTTATAAGCGGTCATCAAGCGTACCTGCCGGCGGATGGGTTCGCTTAAACAGAATACCATGTATTACGGAGCGAAAGAAGGTATTGGAGATTGCTCGCCTGCCGTTTGGCTTTTCAACGATAATGCAGTTCACACTTTAACGGCACGTCACCGGCAAGGCGCCTTGCTTCCTCCTCAATGCTTGCATGCTCTTTCGGGTTGTGGATTACCCCCCGGATCACAATCGTATCATTGCTCGGAAACACATCAAGGGTCGGGATAAAGAATTTTGAATTTGTCAATATACCGGCCTTCACATGGAATGCAGCGGCCTTCATTTTGAGTGCCTTTATCGATTCTTCTGTTTTTAATCGGTCTTTTTCGGCAAGGGATGCTTTCAAGAATGCCATGACTACCTCTGCAGACTGGACAGTCGTATTGAAGACAACATCATAATGAGTATGGATATTCCAATCTGCGCCATATACCGTCTCGATGAAGCCCTTGCTTTCTTTGTCAAGTTTCTTTATCATCCACGCAGCAGTAGCACTGTCAACATTTTCACGATTCTGAACTATCTCGATTCTTTTCTCAAGGGGTGCTTCGAAACGAACTTTCAAGGCATGGGGAATGTCCTTCAGAAGAAAGTTTGCGCCCCGGCCCATGATTACTACATTATCCTTTAATGCATAGTCAAATATAAAGCTCTGCTGAAGTGCGACAAAACCTTTGAAAGACCAGTCATATCTTTCCCATATGGTGGGATTATGTTCTTCAAACTCTTTTTCCCATTTTTCCCAGTCCTGCGCTTTTGCCCTGATATCTGTGAGAATTTGTTCCCTGTCGATGTATTGATACCCGATTTCCTGCGCTATTTCCTGTCCTATTTGCCTGCCGCTGCTTCCATGCTGCCTTGATATGGTTAAAATTGCCATAACAAACCTCCTTTTTCAGTTGGCGTGGGTTTTTTCCTCTTTCTTTATCTTCATTTTCATCCAGAGCTTCCCTATAACTACAACGGCAACAGCGCCGACAGCCTCCACAATATACTGTGTGACTTTTCCGGTATGGAGGAATGACTGCACATAAGGGTCTGTAATAACCATTTCGCCCGCAACTTTTCCAAGAACCATTGCCCCAAGATATACTATGATGGGGTATTTATCCATCAGCATGGAAAGGAGGTTGCTTGTGAATACGATAAAGGGGATGCTCAAGACCAGTCCGAAGATGATCAGTAAGTTATTGCCGTGAGATGCGCCTGCGACGGCAAGCATGTTATCGAGACTCATGACGATATCGGCAATGATTATTGTTGTCATGGCCTGCCAAATGGTCTTCGGTTCTTTTTTGATACCGTCTTCGGGCGCCCCCTCTACGAATAGTTTTAATGCTATCCACATTATCAGAATGCCGCCGCAGAATTTCAATCCTTTTATGCCGAGGAGGGAGGCAACAACGATTGTGAGGCACACCCTTAAAATAATGGCGCCGCCTGCGCCGCATATAATACCTATCTTTCTTTGCTTCGGCGAAAGATTACGTACAGCCATTGCGATAACTACTGCGTTGTCTCCTGCCAGGACAAGGTCAATAAGCACAATCATTAAAAAACTGCTTATAAATTGCCAAGTAAATTCAAAATGCCCGAAACTGCCAAAATCCATTGTCAACCTCTCAGGTATTCATTATTTGCTCGGTCTGCTCTTTTATTTTATCAACTTTGAAGTTGGTTTATCCACTGTAATTATCGAATGCCATTTGTAAGCTTGCATATAGGAAGATTGACAAAAACATCGTTTTTTTGCCTGGCTCCGAAAGTTCTATATTCGATGTTTTGGGGTTCAAATTTCAGCCTGATTTCCCTTTATTTTTTATGTTGCCGTCGAATAGGTACCGTTTAATTTTGTTAGTGGCGGTCTTGGGGAATTCTTTGTTGCGCACAGTAAAGCTGCGGATTTTTTTATAGTCGGCAAGCTGCCGGCATCTTTCATCGATTTCCTGTCGAAGTATTTGAACGATACATTCTTCGGAAACATCTTCAATGTTTTTCATTTCAAAACATTCGCAAAGCGTTTCATGGTTTGGATATATTATAGCATGGACCTCTTCATCGCCTGTTCTGTTGTTGAGACCTTTCACAACAAGGATTTCATTGATGAAAGGCGATTCGAGCATAATAGATTCAACCTCTTCCGGGTAGATATTCTGACCACCACGTGTTATAATTTCCGATTTCCGCCTTCCTGTGATGAAAAGAAATCCCTCATTGTCGATATAACCGAGATCGCCTGTGAGCAACGAACCATCGGCGAGAAGTGTGTTCATGGTAGCTTCTTTGTTCCTGTAATATCCCTTCATCACGTTCGGTCCCTGTACTACTATTTCACCGATGCCGTCGTTATTCTTATCTTCGATGCCAACATCAACCCCCGGCAATGGCAGGCCGACACTACCGGCCTTTGTATGAGAGGGGGGCGTTAGTGTGACTACAGGTGATGTTTCTGTGAGGCCGTATCCCTGTATTATCGTAAAACCCAGTTCTTCCATACCGTGCTGAAGCTTAGGGGATAACTGTGCACCGCCGGAAGCAAAGAACCGTAATTTACCGAAGCCTATCTTTCTCCTCAACCTTTTATAGAATAACCTGCCCCCATAACCGCTCCTGATGAAATTAAGAGAGACAGCGCAGGTTTTTATGCACTGAAACAAACCTTTGACATGTTGCGGGGAAGAGGCAATCTTTTTATAAACCCCTGTCAGGAATTTTTCGAGGAGAAGAGGGACGGCCAGCATTATTGTAGGCTCGGTATCCCTTAAATCTTCCATCATCTCTTTGGGCTTGAATAAATTGGAATACGTGATGGATGCCCCTACGGTGAGCGGGAGTAAATTTCCCGCCGTGTATTCATAGGCGTGGGATATGGGTAGTACTGAAAAAAATGAGTCCTCTTCGCCAAACAGTACCATCTGATACATGGAATTGATGTTTGAGGCGATGTTCCGGTGGGTAAGCACTACGCCCTTCGGATTTCCCGTGGTGCCTGAAGTATAGAGGATCATTGCAGGATCGTCGAGTTTAGTGGAAGGTTCGGTGGTTACGGGCCCTGTTGTAGAGACTATATCCGAGACGGAAAGGTCAACTTCAGAATCATCAAGACATACGAAGAGTCCCTGAAAATGGTTTTCCATGGGCTGGATGAATTTTCTGTCTGCGAATAAGATTTTCATGCCGGAATGCTGTATTATCTGTTCTTGTTCAAACGTTTTGGAGCGTATGTCGAGTGGAACGACAATTCCGGCAATCCATTGAATCGCCATGCATGTTATAATCCATTCGGGGCTGTTTTCTCCAAGGATACCGATGCGATCACCCTTGATTACATTTTTTTCAATGAGGAATGCTGTGATTTTCGTAATGGATGCGAGGAGTTCACCGTAATCATATTCCCTCCATATGTTATCTTTCTTTTTCCTTAAAGCCTTTCTGTGGGGGCGCAGCAATGCGCTCTTTTTGAATAGTTCAGGCAAGGTTTGCAATTCAAATGGTTCACGAACGATTGGGGCAGTCATCATTACTTGATATTCGCAACCTCAGGACTGCGATTAATGCCATTCCCACTCGATGAAGGGTTCTTTGATATCCGCCATAGCGTTTACGATAAGCTCAACAAGGCCGCCATAAAAGATACCGCACTTTTCGTTCACATTGTAATAATTGAAAAGTTCCCGAATCTGCCCCTTACAGTTTGAGCACGGTGCACAAACATATTTAGGGGTATCGGGTGAAATGGTATCCTGAAAAGTATCAAGAATTTGTTTCAACTTTACACGTCCTGATATTACGCTTCTCCAGTCGGGAAAATTCATGGACTGTATAACGGCAAAGCCGCTGCCGCCGCCGCAACAATAATTTTCTACGCCATGGGGTTCCATCTCTATGAATTGAGGACAGATTTTTCGTAAAATCTGTCTCTGCGGTTCAACAATACCCATCAAGCGCACCATGTTGCACGGGTCATGAAGCGTGACCGGAAAATTGTTCCTGCCCGGGTCGAGTTTAATTTTGTCATTCAGAACAAGATCGGCAAGCAATGGGATGGCGCTCTCTCTCGGTATGTTTAAATCCCCTGTTAACACCCTGTCGGCTATGACGATCATTGCTTTGTGGGCATGGCCGCACTCGCCGACATTAATTTTTTTGACGCCGAGCTCCCTTGCGAGTTCCGCATGGCGTATCGCTATGCGAGCAAGCTGTATATCATCATACCAGACGCCATAGTTTACGGCATCATAGCCGACAAGCTCACTTGACATTGTCCAGCTTATACCGGCTGTCTCTAAAATGATTGCGAAGGCTATTGTATTTTCCGGCCAGGCGATAAATTCTCCTGCATTGTGTACAAGCAGTATATCTGCCCCTTTTTTGTCCAAGGGGATGGCGATATGTTTCCCGGTCTTTTCTTCTATCTCATCCTCCATGAAGCTTATGATATTATTCAGCGCCTTTGGCGTAATACCGGTAGAGGAACCTATTTTCAATTGCTGGACCGTGCCCGATTCATGCAGTTCCTTCGGCGCAATGCCCATCTCCTGGCTGAATAGCTTTCTTATCTCATGACTGATCAACCCGTTATCCACTCCGAGTGGACACACCTGGGCGCATCGCCTGCAAAGGGTGCACCGATAGGCGAGTTCGGCAAGTCTTGCAATAAGCGTCCAGTTCAACTCAATAGCGCTGTCAGAAAGCTTAAGCGAGAGGGTATTTTTCTTTTTGATGTATTTATTGATAATACGGCGTAAAATTTCAGCGCGGTATGTGGGGCGGTAGATTTCCTGTTTTCCGCTTGCAATATAGGCAGGGCATGAATCATTACATATCTGGCATTTGACGCAATACTCAAGGGAATGAAGGAGGGGTTGGAGGAATGTCCAGTTATTTTCCTTTGTGAAGAGTTTGGCAAGCCCTTCAAGGAATTTTTTTACAAGCTCTTCTTCCTGTTTTTTCGTTTCCGGTTTAGGTATTCCGATTGCGAGAACGCCGTCAAGAGAAGCTTCGTAACGGCTCTTCTGATCCTCAGTCAGTTCTTTTATAACCGGATCGGCTTCCGGTATATCATAAGGGTAGGGGAGGGGAATGAGATTCTCCGCTTTAATCCTGATCAATCGGTCGGTCTTTCTGCTTATGTCTTCAATGTTCATAACTTTACCTGCGTATAATGTGAAGTGTGAAAAGTGAAAAGTTAAACATTTTCCATTTTCCTTATTACTCGGCATCCATATTCAAACATCCATGGACCATGAGCTATTAACATTACTGTTCCCCCCATGTCTTTCCTGTCTTAATATGCGGCGCTGACCATGAGATCTTTTGATTCAAAAGTGTCTGTAATTTTTGTTCAAGCTCACTCCCTCTAAGGTTGGGTTCGTCGTCCCATCTGATCAGGAAGTATGCGAAGAAACGTGTTATATAATGCATCGAACGGGTAAATGGAAGGTATACAAGGAAAAGGTTAAAAAGTATAATATGCGCTGCTGCACCCGGTTCTACCCTTATGAATTTAAATGTAATCAGGCCTTTCCAGAATTCCCTGTATCCTGAAAATGTGGGGTCAATGAAATACCAGCTATACAATCCGCTCATGAAAACCACCAGTGTAAAAATATAGGTAAAATAATTGATAGGTGTTGCATAAGCCTTAAGACCATCATCGGTTATTCTTTTGATAAAAACCCCTGCACCTCCGATTGTACCGGAGATAAAACTGACAATGCCCGTAAAAAAAATCGCATAATAGAATATGATACCCGCGACACCCGTGGACGATGACGAAATTGTAATACCTGAAACGAGGGCAACTGCACCGAAGAAGCAAAGTATATGAAAGGTGATGATCAATATGAAACCTGTGTGCCATGGATATAAGGAGTACCAATAACTCCTGTTTTTTTTGAAATATTCTCCAAGGGTAAAATATTCTTTAAGCAAGTATAACAAACTTCGTAAATAGTGTTTCTGACGCAACCTTGTCCACCAGTCCACCTGCTCGAAACATGAACCGCCGTACCGATATTTTTCTTCATGTATAACAGGATAGAGCTCCCAGCGGAGATGTGTAGGCAAACTCAAGTATTTCACCGCCTTAATAGCATACATTGCGATGATGAAGATGTAAGAGAAGTAGGTAAATATAGCGAGAAAAAATCTCATATAAAAAGGGTTCAAGGGTTCAAGGGTTTAATGGTTTAATGGTTTAATGGTTTAAGTGTTTTAAAAACCCCTCGAGCCCTTGAACCATAAGGTTTTACACGCATCCGGTCGGTTTCGGCAGACCCGCCACTTTACATGCACCTTTGGCCGGACCGCCAGGGAACAACTGATAGATTTTCTTCAGGTCAATCCCTGTCTGTTTAACAAGCATTCTTACCGGCGGGGCAATTTCGTACTTTATAAAGTAATTCCTCAGATAGTTAACCAATTTCCAGTGTTCTTCAGACATGGGAAAGGCCTGTTCCAGCTTTGCCAAATCTTCTGCCACTTCCTTATTCCATTTATCCGGTTCCTGTATGAAGCCGTCCTCATCGACATCAATTTCAATTCCGCCAAGTGTTGTTTTTGCCATGTATTACCTCCTTTTTAAATCAATTAAAAATGTAGAATGTAGAATGTAGAATTTTACAATTCATAATTCATAATTCTTAACTCTTAACTCTTCATTGCTTTTGCATCCTCGTGCGCTTGATGCAAAAGCATCAGCCCATTCCGGTGTGCCGAGGGCATGGAGATGTGTGTATGATGCAAACATGTTTTTATATACTACACCATCAAACATGCCGTTGATACCATAACCTCTTTTGATGCTCATGGCGCATTGAAGGTCATCAATACCGGAAAGTTTCGAATGATGAAACTCGTGACCGCGTAAGATGGCGCCCGGAGGAAAAAATGAATTTTCACTGACGATTTCTGCCAATACATATCCGTGCCCGTGAGGGCGATGTGATAGCTCGGCTTCGGATGGGATGATGCCGACCATTTCGTATAACTCATTATTCTCCCGTATGCCTTTGCACAAATACATAAGCCCTGCACATTCGGCGTATACCGTGAGGCCGCCTTCAATTGAATCGGCAATATCGTTCATTAGAGACCTGTTGCTGCTCAGTTCTTCAAGGTGAAGCTCGGGGAAGCCTCCGCCGATGTAAAGTCCGTCAATTTCCGGCAATGTCCTGTCTTTAAGAGAGTCAATATATACGATCTTAGCCCCTGCCCGTTCCAGGGCTTCAAGGTTTTCCGGATAATAGAAGTTAAAAACCCGATCATATATAACGCCGATACGGGCAACTTGGGAATGAGGAATTAAGAATGAAGAATTAAGAATTGCATTCTTCGTTATACATTCTTTATTCTTAATCGTTTTATCCGGGGCGTTTTGTGCAACGGAAAAAATAGCGTCAACATCAAGATTCCGCTCAATAAAGGCGCCGATATCTGAAATAATAGATGTTCCCGTTCTGCTTTCGTTGAAGGGGACAAGACCAAGATGCCTTTCAGTAATACTGAGGTACTGTATCCTGGGGATAGCGCCGAGAACCGGGATATTACAATATTTCCCGATCGCCTGGATGAGCTTTAACTTGTGCCTCTCCCCGGCGACATTATTGAGAATTACTCCCGCAATCTGTGTTTCCGGCTCGAAGCTCTGGAAACCCTTTATGAGGGCTGCTATACTCCGGCTTATCCTGGAGGTATTAACAACGAGGATCACAGGGGTGCTGAGCAGCCTCGACAGATAGGCGGAGCTTCCTTTTCCGTCGGGGTCTATACCATCATAGAGCCCCATGTTGCCTTCAATAATGGCAAGATCGGCGTTTTTTGAAGCCTCTTCAAAGCTTCGCATCAATGTTGTTTCATCCATTAGAAACGCATCGAGGTTACGGCAATTTTTTCCTGATGCTGCCGTAAGCCACGATGCATCGATATAATCAGGCCCCTTTTTAAATGGTTGTACGACAAGCCCACGCCTCCTGAAGATGTCACAGAGGCCGATGCTGACGATGGTTTTCCCGGAACGTCCTCCGGGGGCAGCAATCATCAGACGGGGAGCAGTGTCGCTCAACATTGCATTCATAGATCTTTCAACTTGATAAAGGAGGCGCCAAGGTATATATATTCGATTATGCCTTCCTTGCTCAGTTCGGCAATCGCCTTATCCACAAGATGTTTATCTATCCCGACCTCACGGGCAACTTCCCTGTTTTTTGCCTTTGTTACCGTTTTGAGGTAATCGATTACCTTTTGTTTCAGTTCGCTGCTGACTTCGTCTGCCAAAATTATACCTCCTTTCTTTGCAGGCTAAAGCCTGCGGAGTTCATAACTAAATTCCGAAGTTACGAAGCTGTGAAGCCATGAAGTTACGAAGTTACGCAGCAACGCAACTTCGCCTTTTGTCTTTAGCCTTTAATCTTTCGCCTTGCTACTTCCCCGTTTCGCGATTCGCATTTCCCCTTCCCCCTCTAACCTCTAACCTTCCCCCTCTAACCTACCATTTGAACTGAGTGGTTGTCCTGTAAGTCTCGACTGCGTGGGTGAAATCGTCAATATGTTGGTCCGTAAATGGTATTTTAGTCAAACTGAAGAATTTTTCCCAGCCTATCCTTTCTATCCACTCACCAATTCTCTCGTATTTCTTCGCACTCCCGGCATACAGCTCTACAATCTTTTTTAACACGTCCACAACTTCTGTCCAGCGTGGCGGTGTATTCGGAAGAAACGGCACCACCATACGCGAAAACATGGGCGGCTTCCGTGCGTTGGAAACCTTGCCGCCCACATAGATTGCCACACCGTCACCCTCGGCATCGGCAAGCGGCATGGCAGGGCATACGGTGAAGCAGTTGGCACAATACATGCAAAGATCTTCCCGCACAACAACGCCCTTTATATTGGGATCAGGATTTCTTCTTATTGCACCCGTGGGACATGCCTGTATGGTCGTCGGTATTTCACATTGTGCCAGCACCTTTTTATTATCGACTTTTGGAGGCCTTCTGTGAACACCCACTACCGCCAGATCCGAACAGTGGACAGCGCCGCACATGTTGATACAGCAGGCTACAGCTATTCTTACATAGGCGGGCAATTTCATACTGGTAAAATATTCGTACATTTCATCCATTATCGCTTTCACGAGGCCCGAAGCATCTGTTGCTGCACTATGGCAATGAATCCATCCCTGGGTATGAATGATATTCGAAATGCCGTTCCCTGTGCCGCCGACAGGAAGGCCTATTTTTCCTGCTTCTTCGATTATGCCGTCCACCTTTGATTTGTCGCCGGTTATGAACTCAATATTAGAACGGCTTGTAAACCTCAGGCGGCCGTCACAATATTTGTCTGCTATGTCGCAAATATCCCTTATAAAATCTATGCTTACGAGTCTTGGAGAACCGACCCTGACGGTATAGACTTCATCACCCGTTTCGGAGACGTGTTTTAAGACGCCGGCACGTACATGTTCATGGTATTTCCATTTACCGTAATTCTTTTTTATTACATCAGGAATCATATTCCAATAAGCGGGTGGTCCTATGTCTGTTGTTCCCATGTTTTCCCTCCTTTTATGACCGTTTAAACCGTTTGAACAGCTTAAACCGTTTGAACGGTTTGTTTTCTGTCCTCTCAGAAATACACATACGGATTTGCTCTTGGTTTATAAACCATCTGCGGAACAGGCGGTATACCCATCTCTTTGAGAAAATTCTTTAGCCCGATTCTTTCGATGAGTTCTGCGAGCCTTTCCCTGGTACGACCGTTTTCATCCCACCAATCCCAAATTTTCCGTAGCAGGTCTTTGATCTCATCATAAGGAGGTTCAATTTTTATAAAAGGTACTAAAACCCATGAAAGGTATGCGCCTTTAATGATAGGTGCTTTACCGCCGACGAGAATCGTGGCGCCGCCTTCAACTCCCGGTCTTATCGCCTTTGTCATCTTGTTGATGCAGTGCATGCATCGGACGCAATCATCTTCATGGAGCTTCAATTCTTTATTTTTCTCATCCCATTCGAGGGCTTCGCTGGGACATTTGTCAACAACAAGCCCTTTGATATCGAATCCGTTGTCAACGTAGTTCCTTACTGCATCCTGGTCTATGCGTAGAGCATCTCTCCATGTCCCTATTATCGTGAAATCTGCCCTTGCGATGGCTGCCACACAATCATTGGGGCACCCGGAAGCCTTGATTTTGAATTTATACGGCCAGCGGGGCCTATGGATCTCATCCTGGAATTCCATGGTAAGGTCATAGACAAGTTTGAGCGTATCAAAGTTAGACCACTCGCAGCGGGCCTGACCAACGCAACCGGCAATTGTCCTTAGTGCAGAGCCTGAACCGCCGAGGTCAAATCCTGCTTCCGTCAGAGTGTCAAAACACGGCTGCAGTTTATCTGTAGTAGTTCCAAGTAGAATTAAATCACCGGTGGAGCCATGAAGGTTCGTCATACCGCTTCCATATTTTTCCCATATGTCGCAGAGCTTTCTTAACGATTCTGTCGTATAAAACCATCCCGAAGGGTGATTTATACGCATGGTATGGAATTGGGCTGCATCAGGGAATTTTTCCGGTGCATCGCAATACCTGCCGATTACACCGCTCCCATAGCCGGTTACCCCAACAATGCCGCCATGTTTCCAGTGAGTCACCCTTTCTTTGTAGGACAATTCCTGGATGCCGAGCAAATCTTTGGCAGCCTTGTTTTTTTTGGCCATACGCTTTATCTCTTTTACATAACTTGGCCAGGGTCCCTTCTCCAGTTCGTCGAGTAAGGGGGTATCTTCGTCCATCCTTTCACCTCCTTAAAGATTTAATTACCTGTATGAAAATAGCCCCTTGAAAACGGGGCATGAAAATCCGGAAGCCTTATGTAAGGAAAACAGCCCAATAGATTAATATATAGCAATGAAAGCAAGGCTTGTCAATTTGGATGTAAAATGTTTCCATGGACCGGATCCTCGATGCTTGATAGCTTATGCCTCACAGCAAAGGCATGATGCTATCCGCAGATTACGATATGTCAAACCATGAACCGCTATTTCTTCTTATAAAGCGGCGACATACTTCTCAGGAACGCGACACTTCTGGTGAGCGCTGCAAAGGCTTTGTCAATGTCTCCAAGGGTGTTTCCGACGCCAAAAGAGAAGATGAGTGTTCCCTGGGCTGTAACATAATCACAACCGGTAGCAACCAGGACGTGTGATGCCCTTAGAGAACCGGCTGCACAGGCGGAACGGGTTGAAACGCAGATGCCTTCACCCTCGAGCATAATCATCATGGACTCACCTTCCACATATTCTACTGAAACGGAAACGAGCCCGGGAAGGGATATCTCGGGATGTCCGTTAATGTGGACCTCATCAAGCGTGTTCAGCTTTTCAACGAAGGCCTTTTTGAGTTTTAACAGGTGTTCAGTCCGCTGAGGCATTTCAATCCTTGCCAGTTCAGCAGCCTTGCCCATGCCCACTATGCCGAGTATATTTTGTGTTCCTGCGCGCCGGTTGTTTTCCTGGGTGCCGCCGTCAATGAGAGGAAATATTTCTGTTTTCGGACGTATGTAGAGCGCCCCCACGCCGGATGGTCCATAAAACTGATTGGCTGCAATGCTGAGGAGATCAACGCCCAGCTCATCGACATCAATGGAAATGTTCCCCCCGGATGCGACAGCGTCCGTATGAAATAATACATTTTTTGCCCTGGTGATTTTACCGATCTCAGCGATAGGTTCAATGGTCCCTATTTCATTGTTTGCATGCATGATGGATACAAGTATAGTGTTGTCGGTGATCGCTTTTTCAACATCATTAGGGTCAACAAGACCATATTTATCAACCGGAATGGCAGTAACCTGGTAACCGAGTTTCATGAGCACCCTTAATGTCCTTGCCACTGACTGATGTTCAATATTTGTACTGACAATATGTTTCCCCTTTTTGAACTTCGCGAATGCAACCCCTTTTATCGCATGATTGATTGATTCGGTGCCGTTTGATGTAAAAACAATTTCCTCCGGTTTTGCATTAATGAGTTGCGCCACCTGGCCGCGTGCCCCTTCAAGAGCCTCTACGGCGGCATCACCGATCTGATGTTGGCTTAACGGGTTTCCAAAATTGTCATTTTCTATAAAATTGATCATTATTTCTTTTACTGCAGGATGGAGGGGTGTAGCAGATATATGATCAAAATAGATGGTATTCATCGTCTAAGCTCCTTATTCGAAAATTTGATATAAAACATGGATGATTACTTATTTTCGCGCGCAGTGGGTTTACCACATTTTGCACAGAAAAGCGTTTCATTAAGAAATACCGTATCGCAATAAGGGCAGTAGCATTTGCCTTTTCTTTTACCGATATAATCAACCTTTTCTTTGGATGCGTCTTTTTGTTTTCCTGCTATCCGGTTGTAGTAATCTATAATAGCCATGTGAAGCGCATCAGCTCCGAGGTTTGCGCAGTGCAATTCGTTCTTCGGCAATTCCCCAAGGGTTTTAGCAACTTCCTTATTCGTTATCTTCATTACTTCTTTCAGGGTTTTCCCTTTTGCCATGTCCGTTACTATGCTCGAAACCGCAATGGCTGCGCCACATCCAAGGGTGCTGAACTTTATATCAACAATACGTTCATCTTCGACCTTTATCATAATTTTCATCATGTCGCCGCAAATCGGATTGCCAACCTCGCCGATGCCGTCGGGGTTTTTAATTGTTCCCTTGTTGCGTGGGTTTTTAAAGTGGTCCATCACCGTTTCGGAATACTGCATAAGACCCTCCTTGAAAACTGCATAATAATTTAAAATATAACGCATTCTGCTTGTTTTGCAAGCAGGAAAAAAATCAGCTCTCTTTTATTTGATGCTTGGCGCATAGTCCTTGGCGCCTACTGAATCAAATGTGGTTGACAAGTTTGTTAAACTGCGCTAATAAGGTAACTTAAGGTTATTGCAACTATTTATTTAAACAATCTTCTAAAAAAGGGGGTAATTATGGCTGAGAAACAAGGTATAGACTGGTCATCCCTATGGAAGAAAGATGATTGGATGGCTGTATGGATCGGGTTCCTGATTATCGTTCTCTCTTTGGTAGGTCTTAAGCTTACAAATGTGAATTTCAGATGGACAACGGACGGAGAATTTGCCGCCTTCGTTGCCGAACAGGTACCGGTTGTGGAGAAACTCGTAAAAGATGCGGAAAAGAAAGGTGAGCCGGCTGTACAGGAAAGCCTGATAGCGCTGAAAGGCGCTTTGGAATCCAAGGACAGGAAGGTTGTGAGCGATGCTGTCAAAAAAGCGGATGATGCCGTTAAGAAGGCAAAAGACGAGGGGCTTAAAAAGAAAACGAGCGGTATTGCAAAAAATATACAGAGACAGGCAGGCGCCCTTGCCGAGAAGGTATTTTCCGGGAACAATTTTCTTAACGCCTTCTATATACTTATTTTCTTCTGGATTGTCGCCATTATCGGTTCTGCACTCATGGGGCTGGAAGTCTCTAAATTTGCTGCAGGTTTTCCCGTCGTTTTTATCATCGCATTTATCGCACAGTTTATCGCGGGGAATTATACGGTCCTATATTATGGTCTGGAGTATGTAATCTGGTGTCTTTTGATCGGCCTGATCATCAGCAATACGGTTGGTGCGCCAAAATGGTTAATGGCTGCTGCCCGGACCGAGTATTTCATCAAGATCGGCCTTGTCATTCTGGGTTCAGGAATTCTTTTTGGAGAGATTATCCAGGCAGGGGGTTATGGAATTATTCAGGGCCTCCTTGTAGTCGGGGTCGTCTGGTATTTCTGCTACTGGGTTTGCCGGAAATTTAAAGTAGATGAAGATTTTTCTGCCATCCTTGCCAGTGGCGTGTCCATATGCGGTGTTTCTGCTGCAATCGCTACCTCAGGTGCAGTAAAGGGCGATCCGAAAAAGTTAAGCTATGTCACATCAATCATTCTTGTTTGTGCTGTTCCCATGATGGTCATTATGCCGTGGATCATTAAAGCGACCGGTATGGATCATATGATTGCCGGTGCCTGGATGGGCGGGACTCTTGACACAAGCGGCTCTGTGGTTGCAGCGGGGTCCCTGGTCAGCGAAACGGCGATGAAGGTGGGTGTCATTGTGAAAATGTCACAGAACGTGCTTATTGGATTTGCCGCCTTTATTCTGGCCATTGTCTGGACTTTCAAAAAGGCAGCGCCTGGTGAAAAACCCGGAGCTGCGGAAATCTGGTACCGGTTTCCAAAGTTTGTGCTGGGTTTTGTTATTGCATCTCTCATCTTCTCGTTTGTGTTGAATCAGAACACTGTAAATGCAGTAAAAGGACAGTTGGGGGCATTGCGTACATGGTGGTTTGCTATGGCGTTTACCTGTATCGGGCTTGAAACCCGCTTTGCCGACCTCTTCAAGATGGAAGGCGGGAGGCCTGCGATTGCCTTTCTTATTGCACAAATCTTTAACATCTTCTGGACGCTTCTTCTTGCGTGGCTCATTTTCGGCGGTGTACTTTTTCCGGCGCCTAAGTTCTGAGGAACGGCAGGTAGTAAGAGTCAGGGGGCAGGGATCGGATAAACTGCGTAAAAGGCAAATTATGGCATATAGCAAAAGCTGAAGTTGCGCAACTTCTCAACTTCCCAGCTTCTTAATCTTCGAATTTTTGCTGTCAGCCATGAGCTGATATAATAGTCGGGGGCAGGAAACGGCAGGCAGAATAAACTCTGCCTGCCGTTTCCGTATCTCCTCCTTAAAATCCGAGCATCTTGTAACAGGTTCTGCAGGGCAGGGGAGGCGGGGGTAGTCCCGATACTTCCGGTTTTTTTATTTCAGGGAATGATTGATAAATTTCTTTAAATTTTTGTTGCCTCTGAATAAAACAGTCCCTGAAGTCGGCATATTCTTTCCTATTCCATATCGATTCAAACGGTTCACGAAAAATATTACCAAAGCTTACCTTGTCGATATCATACTCCCGGCCGCAAAAAACCCTTTTAAAAACAGAGTCTACAGGAGGGTGAAGGTATACGCACGGTGATACCTCACCTTCAACCGATATATAAAGATTTTTGAGAGGGTTTTCATTGCACATGGATACTTCACCCGGAGTGATGTTGGGTATGGTAAGTTTTATATTTGATTGTACAGCCTTATTTGCCGCTCTTTTTATCAATGCTTTATAGGGTTCTCCGTCATCACAGGCAAAAACCTTTTTATCATCCTGCCATGAGTTTGAAATCTGGATGATATTTAAGAGGATAATTTCATCTATACCGATTTTTTGCGCAAGGTCAATGAGGATGGGTAATTCGCCAATATTTTCTTTCAGCATGAGATAAACGATGTGCATTTTGGGTTTGTTGAGAGAATTATACTCATCGCTTAGTTTTTTGAAGAGCTTAATCGAATCGATCAGCATATCAAAATCAGAGTTTATCCTGATAGAATTGTGTGTTTCAGGTGTGGCTCCTGACAGCGAAAATCCAACGAAGTCTATCCCTGCGCTTATAAGCCTGATTGAATAATCACCGGTAAGGCCCATGCCGCTTGTAACGAAGCCGGCCCTTGCTCCTTCCTCTTTTACAAGATGGATACATTCTATTAAATCTTTGTATAAGAGTGATTCACCCCATCCTTCAAGGACCACATTTTCTACATTTTTAAGATAAGGGGCTATTTTCCTGAAGTCATCCATCGGCATGTCTTTTTGATGCCGGTTTTTATACTCATCTTTGATACACATAGTACACCACAGAGGGCACCGGGTAGTAAGCTCAATCTGCCATGCAGAAAAACGCCGGGGTTTCCGGTGATGAAAGAACGCCTGCAAGATATCCATATTTATCCCGACAGTTTGTAAGGTCTCTTGAACTTTCACAGTTTAGCATAAGTGCAGAAAATGTAAATCACCTAATTTTGAATAGATTTTATTTTGGAGGAGTGTTAGATTTTAAAGGTATGGAGCTATTCAAACGCATACGCAAGCATCATCTGGCTATGGCCGGGTTAATCATCCTGGTTCCCATGTTTATATGTGCCTTATTTGCGCCATTTATCTCTTTGCATAACCCCATAGAACCGGACATGAAAAGTGTGCTTGCATCACCTTCGCTTTCGCATCCTTTTGGAACGGATACCCTCGGTAGAGATGTTTTCGCAAGGGTTATTTACGGAAGCAGGATTTCGCTGCTCGTTGGTTTTGTTTCTGTAGGAATAGCGGTAATAATCGGGATTGTCATAGGGGCAATTTCGGGTTATTACGGTGGTGTTACTGATGAGTCAATTATGAGGTTTGTGGATCTTATGATGTGTTTTCCCACTTTCTTTTTAATACTTGCTGTAATTGCTCTTCTTGAGCCGAGCATCTGGAATATCATGATTGTAATCGGACTGACAAGCTGGATGGGTATTGCAAGGCTTATCAGGGCAGAGATATTGAGTATTAAAAGCAAGGAGTATATTCTTGCTGCCAGGGCTATGGGATTTTCGGAATTCAGGATAATCTTCAAACATATCCTGCCAAACGCCCTTTCACCCATATATGTTGTCGCAACGCTTGGAATAGGCGGCGCTATCCTTACTGAGTCAGCGCTCAGTTTTCTCGGTATCGGAGTTCAGCCCCCGACGCCGAGCTGGGGCAATATTCTCACTCAAGCCAAGGATAATATCGAAGTTGCATGGTGGCTGAGTCTCTATCCCGGGCTTGCTATTTTTTTTACGGTCATGGGCTACAATCTTCTTGGAGAAGGGCTGAGAGACATTTTTGACCCGAGAAGACGGCATCAGAGCTGACTTGTTTCAAAAGAAGATAACTTTTACGATTATAGTTTCTTTGGTTTGTATTGTTTCTTTTGTTAAAACCGGAGAAAAACGGGAGAGACTGAGGAAACAAGAGAAACAGAGATTATTTGGAAAAAATGATATTTTGCTATATAATTAAATACGGATTATGAAAGTACTTATTGTAGAAGATGAAGTTAAGGTCGCCAGTTTTATCAGCAAGGGACTGGAAGAAGAAGGTTATAACGTCGAAGTTGCATATGATGGTAAAAAAGGCATCGAGCTGATTCAGGGTTCCACCTACGATATTATATTACTTGATCTTATGATACCGGAAGTTGACGGGCTGGAAGTGTTAAAAAATATACGTGCCTGGGGCATTAACACCCCTGTGCTTATTATTACTGCAAAAAGCTCAAAAGAAGATGTTATAAAAGGACTCGATACGGGCAGCGACGACTATTTGACAAAACCTTTCTCTTTTGAAGAACTCCTCGCAAGGATAAGGGCGCTCCTGAGAAGAAGCAGGAAATCTGATACACACATACTTGAATACAAAGACATTATACTTAACCCTTATACCAGGAGGCTTAGTGTAGCATCAAGAGAGGTGGAGCTTACCGAAAAAGAATTTATGATCATGGAATATCTTTTAAAAAACAACGAAAAACCTTTAGCGAGGAAAGAGATTGCTGAATACGCATGGCAAAATTCAACCGATTCGACAAATATTGTTGATGTGTATGTGAATTTTCTAAGAAAAAAGATAGAATCAGTATCTCAAAAAAGATATATCCATACAGTCAGGGGCAAGGGCTATATTCTAAGAGAAGAAAATGAAAACGGTTAACCTTCCGATAAAGTGGAAGTTGACGCTATGGTATGGTTTGATATTAGCCTCTATTCTGGTTGTGTTTTCGAGCGGTGTATACGTTTATTTCAGAAATAGTTTGCAGAAAAGCATCGACGCAAAGATTAAATCACTGGGCGAGGTTATCTCGTCTTCAATAACAGACACGCATAACGTAAGCGTTTTCGGTAATTTTGAAAGATATCTCGAAAATGTTCTCGGAAAAAAACCGAAAGGAAAATTTATACAAATAATGGATAGAACGGGAAGAATCGGCGCCAAGATGAATGATATCGAAACCGAAACTTTACCGAGCAGTTTCGGTACCCTTGAACTGGCGCTGAAGGGTGAGATTGTCTATGAGACCATTGAACGGGTAACCCCGCGCCTGAGGATGGTTACTATTCCTATTATGGATAATAATAAGGTTTCAAGCATCATACAGGTTGGCACCTCCCTGGAAGACTTTGATGAAACCATGAAAAAGCTCCTCATTATCATGATCATAAGTATTCCAACATCGATAAGCGTTACGATTATCTGCGGTTATTTCCTGGCGAAAAAGGCATTAAGGCCTGTTGACCAGATACGAAGGGCTGCTGTGAAAATATCATCAAGGAACCTTGACGAGCGGATTGATGTACAGGGAAGAAGGGATGAATTAAGCAGACTTGCACAGACCTTTAATGAAATGATCAGCAGGCTCAAGGATGCCTTCCAGAGGATCAACCAATTTAGCATAGACGTTTCGCATGAACTCAAAACGCCCTTAACAATATTGAAAGGCGAGACTGAAGTGGCATTGAGAAAGGATAGAGATAACGAGGATTACAAGAGGATACTCTCCAGCAACCTCGAAGAGATTGACAGGATGTCGAAGATCATCGACGATTTGTTGCTCCTGTCAAAGGCAGATTCTAAAGAGATGAAATTAAATCTGGAAGACGTTGCTTTAAGGGATCTGGTAGCCGATGTATGTGTGGATATGAAGATTTTTGCAGACAACAAAGAAATAGAATTGGATGTAAAAGAGCTTGAAGATGTGAAACTGAAGGGTGATGAATTGAAATTAAGAAGAATGTTATGGAATATTGTGGAGAATGGGATAAAATATACGCCAAAAGGTGGAAAGATTGAGATAATGTCTTATCTTAACAACGGATATGTTTGCATTGCTGTTAAAGATAATGGCAACGGTATTCCTGAAAACGATATTAAATATATTTTTGACAGGTTTTACAGGGGGGATAAATCACGAAAACGTGAAAGCGGGAGCGGGTTGGGGCTTTCCATAAGTAAATGGATAGCAGAGGCGCACCAGGGTATCATCGAAGTAAAGAGCAAACCTTCGGAAGGAAGTTTATTTACAATAAAATTACCAGTTTAGATTGGAGGAAGGTAACGATGAATAAAAAGTGGTTAGGGGTGATTGTTTTATTGGTTATTATAACATCCGGTTTTATGTATATGAGAAGTAAAGTGGTGGCCAGAGACTCATGGTTTGATGCGGGAAGCGTGAATGTTAAAAAAGTTGCATTCGATAAGAATTTACCCAGCCTGAGCGACCTCATCAAAGGCGTTAAGCCTTCAGTCGTCAATATCAGCACAACCACTGTGGTAAAAGGGCCTGATTTACATGAAAGATTTTTTGGTCCTTCTAATCCTGCAAACCCTTTCAGGGATTTTTTCGGGAACGACTTTTTTGAGAAATATTTCGGTGATACACCAAGAAGGGAGTTGAAGCAAAGAAGCCTTGGATCCGGTTTCATTATCGATAGGGATGGTTACATCCTTACCAATAACCATGTTGTTGAAAAAGCACAGAGCATAAAAGTGAAACTCTCTGACGGCAAAGAGTATGATGCTCAGATAAAGGGCAGGGACGCGAAGACGGATATTGCGCTGATAAAGATAAATGCAAAACAGAACTTGCCCGTTGCGGTGTTCGGTGATTCCGATAAACTGGAAGTTGGTGACTGGGTAGTAGCCATCGGCAACCCCTTTGGTCTTGAAACTACGGTGACTGCCGGTATTATCAGCGCCAAGGGAAGGGTCATAGGCGCCGGCCCTTATGATGATTTTATCCAGACCGATGCATCGATCAATCCGGGCAATAGCGGAGGGCCGTTATTTAATCTTAAAGGTGAAGTTGTAGGAATAAACACTGCAATTGTATCGGGGGGACAGGGCATCGGATTTGCCATACCGGTCAATGTAGCGAAAGGAATGCTTGCCCAGTTAAAGGAAAAGGGGAAGGTGGAAAGAGGATGGCTTGGTGTGGTTATTCAAAAGATAACACCGGAGATAGCAAAAAGTTTCGGGCTCAAGGAATCGGAAGGCGCGCTTGTAGGGGATGTGATGGAACAAAGTCCGGCCGAAAAAGCAGAGATTAAAAGAGGTGATGTTATTATCTCCTTTAATGGAAAGAAGATAAAGGATATGGATGCCCTCCCGAAACTTGTGGGCTCAACGGAAATTGGCAAAAAGGTTAAAATTGGTATAATCAGAGATGGCAAAACCATTGAAAAGGACATTGTTGTTGGAGAACTCAAAGAAGAAAGTATGCAGGCTTCAAAAAAACCTGAAGTAGAAAAAGATTTTGGTATAGTGATCCAGGATATAACCCCTGAAATTGCGAAACACCTTAATTTAAAAGATAAAAAGGGCGTAATTGTTACTGATGTGCAACCCGGCAGTCCTGCACAGGATGCAGATATAAGGTCAGGGGATGTTATTAAGGAGATAGGAAGAAAACCAATACGAAATGTTGCCGACTTTAAGGCAGCCATGAAAAAGGGGAGTATAAAAGAAGGTATTGTGATGCTGGTAAAAAGAGAAGGCGCAACGTTTTACGTGGTACTGAGAGAACAATAGATCGGCCCATAGCTCATAGCAGGGAGATAAGAACGGTTAACCGCGAACTAAAAATTTTCATTTTTTTCTTTAATATTTTTTTGCTTGGGGTAATATAGGTTTATGGCGACATTTGAATGGCAAGGCAAGACTTTACGCGGTGAAACTAAATCCGGAGTTCTAAGGGCGGATTCTGAAGCCGTACTCAGGGCGGCATTAAGGAAAGACGGTATTATACTTGTAAAATCAACAGCAAAGAAGGATACTGCAAAAGATAAATTTAACCCCAAGAAAAAGATTGAATCCAAAAGCATAGTTATTTTCACGAGACAACTTGCAACCATGATCACCTCGGGTCTTCCTCTCGTACAATCCCTTGACATACTTTCAAACCAGATGGAGGACAAAAATTTTAAAGGGATTGTAAAGGATATCAAGGAAAGGATAGAAACGGGATCGCGGTTTGCCGATACGCTTAAAGAGTATCCGCAATGTTTTGATGCCCTCTATGTAAATCTTGTAGTGGCAGGCGAAGAGGGGGGGTTGCTCGATACTGTCTTATCGAGACTTGCGGTTTACATGGAAAAAACTGCAAAATTAAAGGCTAAAGTAAAATCTGCAATGATTTATCCTATAAGCATCGTTGTTGTTGCCATTGGTGTTGTAATGGTCCTTCTCATATTTGTTATACCTGTGTTTGAAACTATGTTTAAAGATATGGGGGCAACTCTTCCTGCGCCGACACAGATTGTTGTTAATATGAGCAGGTTTGTAAAGTCTTCAATACATTACATGATTGGAGCCCTGATTATTGCTGCATTCTTATTCAAACGATACTACAAATCAGATAAAGGAAGAAGGAAGATTGATGCCCTTATTTTAAAAGTTCCTATTTTTGGAGTTCTTACTATCAAGGCATCTGTGGCAAGGGTGACGAGAACGCTTGCTACGCTATTGTCAAGCGGTGTTGCCATTCTTGAGAGCCTCCTCATTGTGGCCAAAGTGGCAGGCAACAAGGTTGTCGAGGAAGCATTACTTATTGCCCGTTCCCGTATAAGTGAAGGGAGAAGCATGTCGGAGCCTCTCCAGGAAAGCGGTGTTTTTCCTCCTATGGTTGTTCAGATGATAGAGGTAGGCGAATCAACGGGTGCGCTGGATAATATGTTGAATAAGATAGCAGATTTTTACGAAGAGGATGTCGATACTTTGGTAACAAATCTTACCGCCATGATGGAACCGATGATCATGATGTTTCTTGGAGTCATTCTGGGGGGGTTAATCATTGCCATGTATCTGCCTATATTCAAACTCGGATCGGCAGTCGGATAAAACCCGCACATCGAATATCGAATATCGTACATTGAAGAAATTTGTTCACAAGGAGTTGATCTGATCGTCAATATGCTTTTTCCATTCAGCTATCGAGGATAATGCTTTCAGAATAACCCTGTCTTTCTCTCTTTTATTGTAATTTTTAATAAGTCCGAAATTGATGTTCATCGGCTGGAAATTCTTTACCGGTGTTGTTATGTAATGCAATAAAGCGCCGGTGCACGTTTCTCCCGGAGGAGGTACAAACCGTTTTCCGGCGCAGAACAAAGATGCGGCTATTCCGGCTATAAAACCAATGGCAGTAGATTCAACATAACCCTCAACTCCTGTTATCTGGCCTGCAAAAAAGATGTTGTCGTTATCTTTTAGCTGAAGGTTGTCGTTAATCACTGAAGGTGAATTGATGTAGGTATTTCTGTGGATGCTGCCATAACGGAAAAACGATGCGTTTTTGAGGGCAGGGATGAGCCTGAGAACCCGGTCCTGCTCAATATATGTGAGTTTTGTCTGGAAACCTACAATATTATACATCCTTCCGGCACTATCTTCTCTACGCAGCTGTATCACGGCAAAGGGCCGTTGTCCTGTATGGCCGTCAATGATTCCTACCGGTTTCATGGGTCCGAAAAGAAGTGTTTGTTTTCCCCTTTCAGCCATAATCTCTATCGGCAAACATCCTTCGAAATAAGGAATTTTTTCGAATTCTCTTAAATTTACCCTTTCCGCTTTAATTAATGCATCATAAAAAACATTATACTCCTCTTCAGTGAGTGGACAATTCAGATAATCATCGGCATCAGCAATATATCGTGAGCCGAAGAAGCACTTGTTCATATCTATCGTCTCGCTGTCTACAATAGGGGAAATGGCATCGAAAAAGGAGAGATTTTCTGAGCCGGCAATCTCTTTAATTTTTTGTGATAAAGAATCGCCGGTGAGGGGACCGGTGGCGATAATCGTTACGCCGGCCGGAATGTCTGAAATTTCTTTTCTTATGATACGTATAAGAGGGTGAGATTCAATTTCTTTTGTGATTGCCTCGGAAAACCTGTTCCGATCAACCACAAGGGCTTTCCCACCGGGTATGGATGTACTGTCTGCAATCCTTATTATGATTGAGCCAAGCCCCCTTAGTTCTTCCTTAAGCAGGCCGTGAGCATTTGAAAACTCTTTTGATTTAAGGGAGTTGCTGCATACAAGTTCGGAGAGAAATGATGTTTTGTGGGCTGGCGTGAATACTTCGGGCCTCATTTCGTAAAGTACAACGGGTATACCTTTTTGTGCAATCTGGTAGGCGGCTTCAACACCTGCAAGACCGCCACCGATTACTTTGATGTCCATCCACAGTCCTTACGAAGGCAAAGGTTCTTTTTTCTGAATGTAAAAATTGTCGGAGAAGAACAGACCGGGCAGGGGCCATCCATAGGTTCGGCATTTGATGCAAAGGAGCAATCCGGATAGCGGGAGCAACTGATAAACCTTTTTTTCTTTTTTGATATTTTTTCTACGAGCTTGCCGCTGCAACCTTCCATCGGGCAGGAAAACCCGAGCGAATACGATTCGGTATATTTACAGTCAGGATAATTGCTGCATGCAAAGAACCTCCCGAATCTGCCCCTTTTTTCTATTAAATTACCGCCGCACTGCGGACATGTTCCTTTTATTTCAACCTCTACTATAGTGATTTTACCTGAATTGTCAGTTGTAACGTTCTTCTTGTTTTTACATTGAGGCTTTCCGCTGCACACAATATATTCACCGTTTTTCCCCCACCTTAACAACATCTTTTTACCGCACTTTTCACATATTATGTCTGTTTCTTTTTCTTCTTTCTTCAAGCTTTTCATACCGGCTTTAGCGAGAGATAATTCTGATTCAAGGGCGCTATTAAACTGTTCAAGGGATTTAACCCAATTTTTTTTACCGTTTTCAATTAAATCGAGCCTTTCTTCCATTTTGGCCGAGAAACTTACATCTACAATCAGAGGAAAAAACTCTTTCAACAACCTGTTTACGGTTATGCCGAGAGGATTAGGGATCAGTTTCCCCTTGTCCTTCTTTGTATAACTCCTTTCCTGAATAGTGCTGACTATATTTGCATACGTGGATGGCCTCCCGATTCCCTTAGATTCAAGCATTTTTATTAATGAGGCCTCGGTAAATCTTGGCGGGGGATTTGTAAATCTCTGATTTAAAGTTGTTTTAATAAGTGATACTTTTTCTCCCTCTTTCATTTCAGGGAGAATCATAGCAGCTTCTTTATCTTCATCTTCCTCTTCATATATCCTTGTAAAACCGTCAAACACAACCTCCGAACCCCTTGCAATAAATACGTAATTTCCCACTGCCACATTAATGGTCTTAGTTTTTAATTTTTGCTGCGACATTTGAGATGCTATGAACCTTTTCCAGATAAGCTCATAAAGCAAAAACAGATCTTTATCAAGGTGCTTTTTGACCTTTTCAGGGGTGAGATGCGCATATGCGGGCCTTATTGCTTCATGCGCATCCTGCGCATTTTTTTTGTTTTTATAGTAATTTGGTGTTTTGGGAAGATAAGTTTTACCGTATATTCCGTTGATGTACTGCCTGGCGTCCTGTATGGCTTCGTTCGATACCCTTACAGAATCCGTTCTCATGTAGGTAATCAGACCGGTGACACCTTCTTCTCCGCCAATGTCAATTCCTTCATATAATTTTTGGGCGAGGAGCATTGTTTTTTTGGGTGAAAACCTGAATCTCCTGGAGGCCTCCTGCTGAAGCTTGCTTGTTATGAAGCCAGGTTGCGGATGTACATTTCTATCTTTAATTTCTATTTTAGATATGTGAGAACCAAGTTTATGAATCTCCTTATTAATTTTTTCGGCTTCATCCTGAGAGGAAATCTTAAGTTTTGCATCTTTTTTTCTCTCTAATGTCGCCTTGAATGTTTTCCCGGAAGAAAGCTTAAATTCACCATCTATAACCCAGTATTCTTCTTTTACAAAGGCTTCAATCTCTTCCTCTCTGTCGCAAACGAGTCTTAAAGCTACCGACTGAACTCTTCCTGCAGAGAGACCATAACTAACTTTTTCCCAGAGAACCGGACTTATTTTGTATCCCACAAGCCTGTCAAGAATTCTTCTTGCTTTTTGTGCATTGTATTTAGCATCATCAAGTGTTGTGGGATTTTTCAATGCATCCAGGACACCTTTCTTTGTGATTTCATGAAATAATACCCTTGCAACTTCTTTTTTGCTGCCTATCACCTCGGCAACATGAAAAGCTATAGCTTCGCCCTCTCTGTCAGGGTCTGAGCCGATGTATATCTTGTCAACGTTTTTACTTGCCTTCTTTATTTCATCAACTGCCTTGCCTTTTCCTTTCAGGATGAGGAAATGAGGGGTAAAACCTTTCTCCACATCCACCCCGATCTTGCTTTTTGGAAGGTCTTTTATGTGACCGTATGTAGCTTTTATGGTAAAGTCCTTGCCAAGGAATTTTGAAAGTGTTTTCATTTTAGTTGGCGACTCAACAACAAGTAATGATTTTGCCATGTAAACTCCTAAATAAGCATATAGCATATAGCGTAGAGCGTATAGTTTTTAATGGCGGCCTTTATTTGTTCTTGGCCGCTAAACGCTAAACGCTGCTCGCTAAACGCTATTTTCTATTTTCTTATATAAAATCCCCCGGGAAACTGGCGGACGAGATCCTTCATTTCCAGTCCCGTGAGTATTACCATAACATCTTTTGTCTGCATTTTACTTTTTTCTATTATTTCATCTACATGGATCTTGCCAAATCCTATTAATGAATAAACACAATTTTCATCCTGGTTCATCTCTTCATTTTTGTTTGTTTTACCTTTTTTATCTTCTTTAAATTTCAAATCAGGGAAACAGGTTACAATAATGTCCTCAATATTATCAACAAGTTTTGCTCCTTGTTTAATGAGGGCGTTTGCCCCCTTATACTCGTCATTGAAAATATTTCCCGGCACAGCCATTACGTCTCTCCCATATTCAATGCCGCACCTTGCGGTAATAAGGGAGCCGCTTTTTTGTGTGGCCTCTATTACGAGTATGCCCTTTGAGAGTCCTGCAATAATTCTATTCCTTTCGGGAAAATGGTATTGGAGAGGTTTTTCCCCCAAGCCATATTCTGTAACCAGGGTGCCTTCTTCGCCGATTTTTTCGTAAAGCCGGCCGTTTTCAGATGGGTAACATATGTCGATGCCACATCCGAAAACAGCGATAGTTTTGCCTTTGCCACGCAACGCGCCTTTGTGGGCGGACGTGTCTATGCCCCTGGCAAATCCGCTTACAACTGTAATTCCATGCGCAGATAAGGTGTCCGCTATTTTCTCCGCAAGGTTTATGCCTGTAAATGTTGCCTTTCTTGAACCTACTATTGCGATTGTATTTGACTTAAAATTTAAAGAACCTTTTTTATAGAATACTATGGGCGGATCAGGGATATTCTTGAGGAGATGCGGGTACTCCCGGTCTCTTATGGTGATAATATCCACATTCATTTGTTCCAGTTTCTTAATTTCCCTCTCTATTTCATTCCAGGCTTTAAAAGATAATATGCTTTTTTGTACATCGCGGTCGACCGGTTTTGTCTTCCCTTCAAACAAGGAACCGACCCTGTCGTGGTTGTCGATGATTTCCTTCTTTTTAAAGGTGTTTAAACCTTGCAATCTTGATAACGCTATTAAAGCGATTAACTCATCCATAAAAACCCGTATTTCGCAATGATAATTATTGTTGAAGAATTATATTTCACTTCGGTTCTTAGTTTTTTGCTCCATATTTGAATTTATCGGAGTAATATGAACCCATCGAAAAAAGCTCTTTCAGGAAGATGCCTCTTGACGCCGTTTCTTTCCACCATTTGTCTTTATTAAAGTAAGAGACATTGACAGGCTTTATAAGGAACAACACTCTATCATTGTCTTTAGAAGAACCATAAATAAGGTGAAACCTTCGTGAGGCATATTCGGGCACTATCACAATAACCTTCTTTACTCCTGTTTTTTCGATGTATTCCCTGGTTCTTCCGGCTTTAGTTTTCCCTTCTCCATCAACTTCAATCTTTTTAATCACCCCGTCTTTAATATTTCTTTCCCTCGCCATTTTCAGGACCATTTCGGAGATACTCATTCCCAGCAGCTTATCATCTTCGACCCATATTGCCTTACCGTTACCGGACCAGAATTCCCTGAAAGCCTCTATGTATAATTCACCCTTTTTGTCTTCCGGAAACCTTGGAACAAATATTACATCGGATTGAAAAATCTTATCCCCGTATTTTAACTGATTTGCAATAAGCTTAAGTGTAAAGGGATGCATAAAAATTCCTGCTCCAACCATGCAAACAACAAGGACAAAAACGAGACAACCACAACCAATTTTTCCTTTGTTATTCATAGTTCCTCCTCAATAACCTGAGTGTCGGCCAGAACATCATGCAATGTTTTTCCCCTCAGGAAAACCGCCATTATGAAACCGATAAAAAATATGGAAGCAGATAAAACATACATTATGAATCTGGAAAGAGACCTTAGAAAACCAAGTTCTGTCCCATCATTTTTCAGCACCTTGATTTTGAATATTGATTTACCTGCAGTAGATCTGCCTTTCATGGTCAGGTATGTAAAATAAAATGTAATAATAACGAGGGAAGTCAATATAAAGGTTTTTAACAACAACCCGAACTTTGTATTAATTTCATTCAATGGTGAACCGCCTGACCCAAAAACATAACCTGTCAATACCGAAATGAAAACAAGTATGCTGAAAATTGACAGAATAACCCAATCAATGCATAGCGCAAGAAACCTTGCAAATACCGAAGCCCTTTTCATTTTTTACTATATTCGTAAAGTATTACTGATAAAATAACAAGAGGGGTTGTTTCGGATCTGAAAATATTCTCTCCAAGTGTACATGTGGTAAAGCCATTTTCTTTAAGCCATTCAATTTCCAATTCTTCAATACCGCCTTCCGGGCCTATAATCATACATATTTCGCCTTCGTTCTGGCGGGATATCACATTTTTAAGGGATGTTTTTTTTTCTCTTTCATAAAATGCCCAGCGGTTAGGGATGTTTTCAATGCAGGGCAATATGCCCCTTAAAGGGGTAGGTTCAATGATTTCGGGTATTGAAAACCTTCCTGATTGCCGGGATGCCTCAATGGCAATGCGCTTCCATCTTTCGTTTTTCCCCTTCTCTTTATCGTTAAATTTGATGAGTGTTCTTTTGAAGATTGTGGGGAGAATACGTTCAACACATAATTCGGTAGATTTTTCAATGAGCCAGTCCATGCGCGGTCCCTTTATGGGGCTTACGCAGAGGGTTACTTTTGGCCTTTTCTCTTCAGGACGGTGTACAACATCCAGAACCTGTAAAAAAAGCTCTTTACTCTTGATGTTATTAATTGTGCATCTGTAAAGATACCCTTTTCCATCAATGAGGTCTATCCTTTCCCCGATGGTTTTCCGGAGGACGGTTATTATATATTTATGCATTGGTCCGGTAAGGAGGGCCATGCCATTTTTAATCTTAAGCTTGTCAACAAAAACTCTTCTTATTTCCATATATTACCTTTCGGGAAGTTTGTAAAAACGAGATTCGTAGAGCTTATGATATTCTGTCCATTTCTCATTTTCCATGTTGTCTCTCATATGTTCTTTTACGCCCATTACCTTTGCATCAAGATTGTCCAGATAGTGTATCATAAGCGCTTCTAAAGACATAGGCTTTTTTGGTGATCCCCATTCTTCCACCCCATGGTGACTGATAATGATATGGGCAAGCACATCTGCAATATGGGCAGGAAACCCGGGAATATCTTTTATAAACTCTTCGAGCATCATTACTCCGATCGTGATATGTCCTAAAAGTCTTCCTCTGTCTGAATATTTAAAACCGCCTCTCATTTCAATTTCTTCGACTTTTCCTATGTCATGCAAAAGCGACCCGGCGATAATGATATCAATGTTGCCCCCGATAATTTTTGCTGCGTGTATAGCCATTTTTACCAACGAAAGGGAGTGTTCAAGCAGCCCCCCCATATATACATGATGTACCCCTATGGAAGCCGGATAAAGGAAAAACTTCTCCAACATATCTTTCCTGTTATTTATAACGGAAAATATTGAGGCGATATCGGGCTCTTTTATCCGGCCGACAATATTGTAATATTCCTCCTTAAGGAGATCGATTCCTGCTTCGCTCTCTACAAAATAATCCCGCATATCGTCTAATGTAAGATTGCTGTCGGTTTTTCGAATATCGTTTATATTCAGTTGAGGTTTACCCTGATAGAATCTCGTTTTTGCCTTTATAAACACAATGTCGTTTTTATCGAAGAGGCTATCGAATGCATCTGCATTATCCCAGACCTTGCCTTCTATTGTGCCGGTCTTGTCTCTCAGCCCGACATTCATATATTTTGTACTGTTTTTAGTCGAGAAAATACCTTTTTTAATAACCATGAAGGGGTCATTTACCTCCATGTTTTCCCTGGTAATATTTTTAATAAATATATTTTTTTTCAAAGGTTGACCCCGAAATGTTCATATCCTTTTGAACCGATTTCCATCATTTCGCCGTTTTTCAATATTTTTATCCCCTTACCGTTGTTTACCTGACCTATGAGGGAAACATGGAAACCGTTTTTTTTCATCTCCTGAAAGTCTTCGAGTTTGTTTTTGTGGAATGTAAAGAGAAGCTGATAATCTTCTCCTCCCGAGACGGCAAGGTTTTCTTTTCCATTCCTTTTCAAGACATCAGGTGTGGGGATGTTTTCCATATGGATAACAGCGCCTTTTTTACTTTCCGACATCATACGTTCAAGATCGATGATGAGACCGTCGCTGATATCCATCATCGCATTAGTTATACCACGTTTCATTAATTCCTTCCATATGCTATATGGAGGCTTTGGCTCTCCGTATCTTTTGATAAACCGGTTTGTGTGCTTCGGATCGTGACCTTTTTTAAGCAGGTGCAGGCCATAGGCGCTTTCGCCCAGCCACCCCGTAACCCCTATGAAGTCGCCTGCATTGGCAGTATTTCGCCCCATATATGTATCGCTCCGTAATATGCCAACCATTGAAACATCAATAAAAAAGTCATTTCTGGTTTCGACGGTATCGCCGCCAAGAAGGGTTAAATTAAACTCTCCGGCAGCACGATGCATGCCTTTGTATAAATTTTCAATATCTCTGTATGATATGGTATCCGGGATGCCTATAGTGACGAGAAAGTACAGCGGTTCAGCGCCCATGGAGAGTATATCGGAAACATTTACATATATGGATTTTTTACCAACCGAAAACGCACGGGTAAAAGAGAATTCAAAATGGATGTGCTCCACGAGTGCATCCTGTACAAAGATATAACGGCCATGAGTCATACTGACGACTGCCCCGTCATCGCCGATGCCCCTTATTACCCGTCCGTTCTTCTGTTCAAATCTTTTGAGTTTTTTTATGAGATTGTTTTCCGTAATTTCCATTATTCGAAAAAGATAATATCAGGTTGTGACCTTTTTGTCACCTTTCACCTTTCACCTTTTTGACTTTTTCCAAGAATTCTTTCAGTTTTTTTTCATAACCTCTGCCGGTTGGATGGTAGTATTTTTTATGTTTAATCTGATCCGGCATATACGCCTGTTTGACGAGGGCATCATCGTAGTTATGGGGATAAAGGTATCCATCCCCGTAACCCAGCTCCCCCATAAGTTTTGTAGGCGCATTGCGGATGTGAAATGGCACCGGATATTCCGGCAGATTCTTTACGTCGCGGTTTACCGAGCTATATGCCGTGTAGATCGCATTGCTTTTTTCACATAATGAGAGATAAACACAGGCTTGTGCAATGGATAGATATCCTTCGGGCGGACCGATAAATTTAAAAGCCTCTGTGGCCGAAATTGTAAGGGTCAATGCATAAGGGTCTGCGTTGCCCACATCTTCCGATGCAAACCTTACCATCCTCCTCATTATGTAGAGCGGGTCCTCACCGCCTTCGATCATGCGTGCAAGCCAATAAAGCGCTGCATCAGGATCGGATCCTCTCATGCTTTTGTGCAGGGCGCTTATGAGATCGTAATGCATCTCACCTTTTTTGTCATAAACCGCAATGTTTTTCTGGTATGCTTCTTTCAGTATGCTGCGGTCAATGACCTGATCCCCGTTTCCTTCCGATTTAACCATTTTATAGCAAATTTCCAGGAGGTTGAGCGCCTTCCTTGCATCGCCGCTGGCAAGCATCACGAGTTCTTCAATGATATGGTCTTCGATTTTTAGCGAAGAATATTTCAATTCCGGATCATTTTCCAGAGCCCTTTTCACAATATGTATCAGTTCAGCGTTGGTGAGCGGGTTCAACGTAAGCACCTTCATCCTGGAGAGGAGCGGGGAGATGATCTCGAAAGAGGGGTTTTCTGTTGTGGCGCCGATAAGTATAATGTCTCCGTTTTCCACGTGCGGAAGAAAGGTATCCTGCTGTAATTTGTTAAACCTGTGGAATTCGTCTATAAAAAGGATGGCTTTTTGCACCCTGGTTTTTTGTAATACTTCTTTCACCTCTTTTATTCCTATGCTTACAGCGCTCAATGAAATAAAGGGCAGGCACATTTCCTTGCCCATGATCCACCCGATTGTTGTTTTCCCTACACCGCTCGGCCCCCACAATATCATGGACGGCACATCCTTTTTTTCAAGAAGAACCCTTAAAAGTTTACCCTTACCGAGGAGATGCTCCTGGCCTACAAAATCATCAAGTGTTTTTGGCCTCATTCTGTCAGCTAACGGCTTATTGATGTTTTTCTTTGTAAAATCAGAATCTTTAAATAATTCCATTATGTTGGAAAATAATAACAATTTATTTCCATGTTTTGCAAGGAAATAGGCTTATGAATAAAACAATACCCTTACAATGTCTTTTTTTGCGTACCATAATTATCAGGGCAATAACCAATAACCGAATCACAATGTACCAATGTACGAACAAATTACAAATCACAACAAGCGTGAGGGGTGGGTTTGCAATGTTTGGTATTTTGAGTTTAATTATTGGAATTTGTTTGGAATTTAATTATTGGAATTTGGGATTTATTTAAGGTATACATGCATATGAGCAAGTTAGTATATTTGCTTGACAAGTTTAGCGTGAAAAAGATATAAGTAACTGAAATAAGTAATAATACCAAATAACCTTTAGAGTAAGGGGGCATGGATGATAAAAGAATCATTGGTAGGTGAATTCCAGAGGATTGTAGGTAAAGAAAATGTTCTTACATCGCCTGAGGCGTTGAAGGCATATTCCTACGATGGAACTACGAGTTGGATGCACGATCCCGATGTCGTGGTATTTCCCACAAATGTCAAACAGGTTTCGGATATTATGAAAATTGCGAATGCCGAAAAGATTCCCGTGACTCCGAGGGGCGGCGGTACAAACGTGAGCGGCGGTTCTGTTCCATGGCATGGAGGAATTGTTCTCTGTATGACGAAGATGAACAAGATATTGAAAATCGACAAAGAAAACCTTACCGCTACAGTGGAACCCGGTGTAGTGCTTCAGGAGTTGACTCTCAGACTTATGAAGGAAGGACTTTTCTTTCCCCCTGACCCGCAGAGTTTTCTTGGCGCTACCCTGGGCGGTATCATTGCTGAAAATGCGGGTGGTCCGGCGTGCGTCAAATATGGTGTGACAAAACAGTATATTCTTGGAGTTGAAGTTGTGCTGCCCACAGGCGAAATCATCCATCTCGGAGGCAGAACTCTGAAAAATGTTGTGGGCTATGACCTTCTCCATATCTTTATAAGCTCAGAAGGAACCCTTGGCGTAGTAACGAAAGCAGAATTGAAGCTCAACCCGATTCCTCCGGCAAAGAAGACGATCATGGCGGTATATTCAGATGTGGCAGTTGCCGGAGAGAGCGTTTTCAGGGTGCTGGAAAATGGCGTAATACCTGACAAAATCGAGCTTCTCGATAACTGGGTTATCAATAGAATCGAAGAAATGATGCCCATGGGGCTTCCGAAGGACGCAGACGCGGTACTTCTTTTTGAGGTGGATGGCATTACCGAAGCGGTTGAAAAAGAGACTGAAAAAATTATTGATATTGTAAAAAAATACGGTGCTGTAGATGTAAGGGCCGCCAAAGATCAGGCTGAAGCAGACATATTCTGGACGGGAAGAAAAGCCGGCTTTGCTGCGGTATTCGGCAAGACTAAAACGGTATTTGCGGAAGATGTGACTGTACCGAGAGGCAGCATACCTGCTCTAATCAACAAATGCAAAGCACTGGCAAAGCAATATAACGTCGAAATCGTTGTTCTTGGTCACGCAGGCGACGGGAACCTTCATCCCGCTATTCTTACCGATATTAACAATACGGAACATTACGAGAGGGCGGTTAAGGCGATGGAAGCGATTATCGAAGGCGCCGTTGAACTGGGGGGTGTACTCTCCGGTGAGCATGGCATAGGTCTTGAAAAGCAGAAATTCCTCAAAAGGCAACTGGAACCCGTAGTTATAGATATGATGAAGAAGATAAAAGGGCTCTTTGATCCAAACAACATAATGAACCCGGGCAAGATCTGGGAATAACGGATAAGGGGGTTGAGCTTGAAAGACCTAAAAGAGCTTAAGAAAATAGAAGAGTATGCTAATCAGTGTATGAAATGCGGTTTTTGCAGTTTCTTTTGTCCTGTATATCAGGAAGAGAAGACGGAAACGTCTGTTGCAAGAGGCAAAAACTTTCTTATAAAGCAAATTCTGAGCGGCAAGCAGGAATTTACCGACGAGATGGGAAAAATCATCGGTAAATGTCTTCTCTGCAAGCGATGTGTTGCCATGTGCCCGGCAAAGACCCAGATAGACAGGGTTGTTGTAGGTGCAAGGGCTCAGATGGTAAAAAACAAGGGATTGGGTTTTGTGAAGAACTTTGCCTTCCGGAAGGTAATGTCCAACAGAAAAGCCTTTGGAAAATATGTAAGATTAGCAAAGGCATTTCAGTGGATGCTGCCAAAGACAGAAGGCAATATCAGGCACTTGCCCGACTTTATGAAGGCGCTTGGACAGGGAAGAAATATTCCTGCACTTGCCGATAAGTTTTTACGCGACATGGTTAAGCCTGTTTATAAACCACAGAACGGTCAGGCAGCCAAGATGAAGGTTGGTTTTTTCATGGGTTGTGCAATGGACTTTGTGTATCCGGAACTGGGGCTTAAGATCATTGACTTTCTGACTAAAAAAGGCATTGAAGTGGTTGTTCCGAAAAGTCAGAACTGTTGCGGAGCTGCAATATATTTCAGCGGTGACTTTGAGACAGGCAGGATGCTTGCGGAAGAAAATATCAAAGCATTTAAAGATGTTGATTATATTGTAACGGGTTGTGGTACATGCAGTTCGACTTTGAAGGATTACCAGAAGTACCTCCCTGACAACGAAGATCAGAAGAGAAGATATGAAGAATTTGAAAAGAAGGTAAAAGACAGCACTGAGTTCATTATTAATGTCATGAAGGTTCCATTAGAGGAATTCAAACTGAAAAAGGAATTTGAAGGTAAAACGGCCACCTGGCACGATCCGTGTCACCTCGTACGTTATCAGAATATTAAAGACCAGCCGAGGATGATACTCAAGGCATTGAAAGGCCTGAAATATGTTGAAATGCCGAATGCCGATATGTGCTGCGGAATGGGCGGTTCTTTTAGTGTTTATCACTATGACCTTACAAAGAAAATTGCTGATAAAAAGATGGATGGGATCAAGGCAACAGGTGCAGATATTGTTGTTACTGCCTGCCCCGGTTGCATGATAAATTTAATAGACAACGTTTTGAGAAATAAGATGCCGCAGAAAGTTTACCATTTTCTCGAACTTGTTGAGTAAAAGCAGTTTTTAAAGAAACAATTTATCATTAAAAAATAATTGGAGGAGGGAGAATCATGAAGAACGGACGTTGGCTAACAGCAAAAGACGTGGTGAGAGTTAATGCCTTGAAATTCCCTAACAAGATCGGTATCAAAGATTTATACAGGGCATATACATTCAAACAGTGGGACGAGAGGTCATGCAGACTTGCAAACGCACTTGCCGATATGGGTATGAAGAAGGGTGACAGATTTGCAGTTCTCGCTTACAACTGTGTTGAGTGGCTGGAAATTTATGCAGCAGCGGCAAAAGGCGGATTTATCTGCGTGCCTCTGATGTTCAGGCTTGCTCCTGTTGAAATGGAATACATTATTAATCACTGTGAAGCAAAAGTATTTATCGTCCAGGGTGGTAAGGATGGCGCCGACGGGAAAGAATATCCGTGGCCGGCTCAGGTAACCGGAATGAAAAAAAACCTGCCCGCAGTCGAAAAATATGTTTCTTTTGCCCTTGGCAAAGAAACACATGATGGTTTTATTTCCTACGAAGATGCATTGGCAAAGGCAAGCCCGGAAGAACCGGCAACGGTAGTTGATGCTGATGACCCATGGGTGATTATGTATACCGGTGGAACAACAGGCAGGCCAAAGGGCGTTGTAAAGACACATGCAAACCTCTTTGCTCAGTATTTCATTCAGATATTCGACCACCAGTTTAACTACGACGATTGCAACCTTCTTGTTATGCCATGCTGCCACGTTAACTCGCTTTTCTATTCATTTGTTGTAACCTGGGTTGGCGGTACCGTCATGGCTTACAATATGATCAGCTTCAACCCTGAGAGCCTGCTGAAGACGTTCCAGGATTTCAAAGTTACCTTTACTTCACTGGTTCCGACTCACTACATCATGATGCTTGCCCTTCCGGATGAAGTAAAAGCCAAATATGACCTGACCAGCGTAAAGAAACTCCTTATCTCTTCGGCGCCGGCAAGAAGAGATACCAAGCTCGGCATACTTAAAATGTTCCCCAATTCAGAACTGAATGAAGCTTACGGCTCCACTGAAGCAGGCATCGTGACCGTTCTGAAGCCAAACGAACAGCTCACAAAGCTTGGTTCATGCGGTCGTGAGGTTATCGGTACAGACTACATAAAATTTTATGATGAAGACGGCAACCTCGTAACAAAACCGAACGAGGTTGGTGAGCTATACTCAAGAAGTCCGATGCTTTTCGAAGAATACTGGAAAGAGCCGGAAAAGACAAAGGCTGCCATGAAGGGTGAGTATTTCAGCGCAGGCGATATGGGATACCGCGATGAAGATGGATACATTTACCTTGTGGACAGAAAAGCCAATATGATCATCTCCGGCGGTGAGAACGTCTTTCCGTCGGAAGTTGAGAACTGTGTAGGCGGATACGAAAAGGTCAAAGACGTAGCGGTAATTGGTGTACCTCACGAAAAATGGGGTGAACAGATTATGGCCGTTGTTGTCCTCCACCAGGGACAGACTGCAACGCCTGAGGAAATCACCGGTTGGTGTAAGGGCAAAATCGCCGGCTTCAAGGTTCCCAAAAACGTTAAGTTCATCAAAGACGAAGAAATGCCGAGAAGTGGCGCAGGCAAGATACTCCACAGAATTCTGAGAGAACAATTCGGAAAATGGAGTGACCATCAGTAAAATAGAACGAGGATAGAGTAAAAAGGCGGGGTTATCCCCCGCCTTTTTTTATGTATATAACACAAATATTTGTAAAGACTTTTCAGGCAACCGACTTCTGCAGATGGCAGCTGACTGTGGGGCGATAGTGGTTATTTTGGGGAAGAAAGGATATTTACTTAAATTTATGCGTATCCTTATTTTTGTTGTACAGTATTTTTAACCCCTTCAGCGTAAGGAGTTCGTCTACTTCGTCGATCGTATTCGATTCCTTATAGATCAGGCTTGCAAGGCCTCCCGTAGCGATAACATAAGGGTTTGTTTTTACCTCTTCTTTCATCTTATGCACTATTCCATCCACGAGGCTCACATAACCATATGTTATGCCTGATTGCATGGCGTGTACCGTATTTCTCCCCACTATGCTCTTTGGCTTGATCAGTTCAACCCTCGGAAGTTTTGATGCCCTCTCAAAGAGTGCTTCAAGGGATATCATGATCCCCGGTGCAATTGCACCACCCACGTAATCGCCTTTAGGTGTAATATAATCAAAAGTTGTTGCCGTACCGAAATCTACAATAATAAGAGCCTTTTTATGTTTTTCGTAACCCGCAACGGCATTAACTATCCGGTCAGCGCCTACTTCCTGAGGATTTTCATATTGGATAGGCATACCGGTTTTAATACCCGGCTCCACTATAATGGGTTTTATACCGATATATTTTCTTATAACTATTTCGAAAGGTATGAGAAGGGGAGGTACTACGCAGGAAATAATAGCGCTATCGATATCATTGAGTTTAATCTTTTCAAAATATAGCAGACTGTTAAGGAGAATAGCATATTCATCGACGGTCTTTTGAATTGCAGTGCTGAGTCTCCAGTGATTTACCAAGTTATCATTATCGTAGACGCCGAAAACAATATTTGTATTGCCGATATCAATTACGAGTAACATATTTCCACCCTTATTTTATTTTTTGGTTCTTTGTTCACAGTATCTCCTTATGCTTTTCACCTTCAACCTTTTACTTTTTACCTTTCAGAAGGATACATCACCTGCGATTATTTTTTTTACTTGACCATTGATGTTGAGAAGCATAGCGCCGCTCGTATCTATGCCTTGCGATATACCTCTGTATACTTCCCCCATCTGATTTATTTCAAGATGTTTTCCCTTGATCTGTGCTGTTTCTTCCCAGATATTGCATATTTCCTGTTCTCCTGTTCTACGAAAAATAGAATAATATTTATCAAGGTTGGAGAGTAAAATACCACAGACCGAAGCCCTTTCATATATTTTTTTTGTTTCAATATAAAGAGAAGTTGCCTTGTTTATTATTACTTTGTCGATCTCTTTTTCTTTCATATTGATATTGAATCCAATTCCAACGATTACGAAACTTACCATGTCTGCTTCGGTTGAGAGCTCAAGCAGGGTGCCGCAAACTTTTTTTCCGTGGATTAGGACGTCATTAGGCCATTTCAACGTTGGGGTTATCCCTGCGACTCTTTTGATCGTATCATATACTGCAAGGGAAGATATGAATGTTACAGGATAGACCTTTAAAGGGTGTATAAAGGGTTTTAAAATAATCGACAAATATAAGTTTTTCCCGGGGGGGGAGAACCAGACCCTGTTGAGCCTTCCCTTACCGCTTTTTTGCGTTTCCGCAATAACACACGTGCCTTCAGGTTTGCCGCCAAGGGCAAGCTTAAAAGCAAAAGAATTTGTCGATTCTATATTATCCCGGAAGATGATTTCTTTCACGATAGAGTTGTTATCGAGATATCTGTTAACCTCCCATGGAAACAATTTATCAGGCGTATTGGTGAGTCTATACCCCTTGCCCCTAAGCTTTGTAATGCTGTAGCCTTTAAGCTCAAGCTGGTTAATATATTTCCAGACTGCTGTTCGCGATATACCGAGTTTTGCAGAGATTAAATCTCCCGATATGTAATCATCCGTGCCCCTTAAAAACGTCAATATTTCGCTGGTCCTATCCATTTTCAACCTTGTCGTAATGGGAGAAGTACATAGTAAATGAAGCGCGGCCCTGTGAGAGCGAACGCACATCGGTAGAGTAGCCGAACATCCTGGTTAACGGGGCATTTGCAAGGATTATTGTAATTTTGTCCTTTGTCGTTAAATTCAAAATCTGACATTTTCTGCTATTCAAATCGCCGATAATCTCTCCCAGAAATTCATTCGGTACAGTTACCGTTAGAGACATGATCGGGACCAGAAGAACAGGTTTTGCTTCCGCACATGCTTTTCTGAATGCTTCAAAGGAGGCTATTTTGAGGGTAAGCCGGGCAAATTCAGGATTGTTATACGAGGCATCATTGATGTCCACCTTGATGTCTGTCAAGGGAAAACCTTTTAATACCCCGACATTTGAGGCCTCCATAATGCCTTCCCTGATTGCGTCAAGGAAATGGAAGGCCGGGTGTTCTTCGGCAATATGTGACGTTACGATAATACCATTGCCGCGGCTGTTTGATGAAACGTTAAGCGCTACTGAACCTTTACATGGAATATTGTTTATTGTTTTTTCAAATGTATGTTCGATAGGAGTACTTGCTTCTATGGTCTCCCTATATACTACCTGTGGTTTCCCTACTTGAAGTTCAATGCCGAATTCATCTTTTATCCTTCGTGCAATGACGTCGAGATGCAGTTCTCCCATGCCGGAAACAACTGTCTGATATGCATCTTCATCGGTTTTGAGGATAAATGTGGGGTCTTCGTCCGAAATTTTCCGGAGAGCGATCATGAGTTTATCCTGGTCTATATTCCGTTTTGGTTCAACCGCTACGGAAATTACAGGCTGATAAATTTCAATAGGTTCCAGAAGGATAGGCTTTTTCATTGTCAACGTATGGCCGGTAGAGGTTTCTTTTAACCCGACCAAACCTACAATTGCCCCTGTTTTTGCCTCGTTGATTCTTTCTTTGTGGTTCGCATGTATTTTGAATATCCTTGAAATTTTCTCTTTCTTTCCAAGATTTACGTTATATACTTCATCCCCTACTTTAACTTCACCAGAATAAATCCTTGTATATGTTAACTTTCTTCCTTCTTCAATAACCACCTTGAATGCGAGGGCAGAGAGGTCTTCATTACTTCTTGCTTCTCTTGATTCTGTTTCGCCTGTTTCCGGGTTTTTGCCCTGTATCGGCGGGACTTCAAGGGGGGAGGGGAGGTATTCGATTATTCCGTCAAGTAACGGCTGTATGCCCTTATTCTTTAAGGCAGTGCCACAAAGCACGGGTACGCACTTCAGAGCTAATGTACCTTTTCTGATGACCTCATTAATAAGTTTTTCGTCAATATCTTTTCCTTCGAGGTAAAGTTCCATAAGCTGGTCATCAAGAAGCGAGAGCTTTTCCAGGAGCTTTTCCCTGTATTCATATGCCGTTTTTTTGTAATCTTCCGGGATTGAGATAAAGTTGTACGTGGCGCCAAGGTCATCTTCACTCCAGACCATACCTTTCATTTTTATTAAATCAATTACACCATAAAACCCGTCTTCCCTGCCGAGGGGTATTTGTAATGGGATGGGATTTGCGCCGAACTTCTCCACTAACATGTCTATTACATTAAAGAAATCAGCGCCAATCCGGTCGAGTTTGTTGATGAATGCGATTCTCGGGACATTGTATTTATCGGCTTGATGCCATACCGTTTCCGATTGCGGCTCAACCCCGCCGACACCGCAGAAGACCGCAACCATTCCATCGAGTACACGGAGTGAGCGCTCGACTTCTATAGTAAAATCCACATGGCCCGGGGTATCGATGATCTGGATTTCGTGGTCATTCCAGTAACACGTTGTTACAGCTGAGGTAATGGTAATACCTCTTTCCTGCTCCTGTGGAAGATAATCCATCGTCGCCGTTCCCTCATGCACTTCACCAATTTTATATGTTTTTTTGGTATAGTAGAGGATGCGCTCGGTGACGGTTGTTTTGCCGGCGTCTATATGCGCTGCAATACCGATATTTCTTATTTTTTGTAGTCTCTGCGCCTCTTTTTTCATCAGGGGAAAATATTCACCTATTATGCCGGAAAAGTCAATAGAATAGCCATAAGAGCATCTGTGCGAAATGACCCCCGACTTATATTAACCGAATCTTCCCGTTATGTAGCCCTCTGTTTTGTCATCTTGCGGGGATGTGAATATTTGTGAGGTTTCGCCGAATTCTATGAGTTCACCGAGGAGCATAAAACCGGTGTAATCGGATACCCTTGCGGCCTGTTGCATATTATGGGTTACTATGAGGATTGTATAGACTTTTTTAAGCTCCAGCATGAGTTCTTCTACCCTCATGGTTGCAATAGGGTCAAGTGCAGAACAGGGTTCATCGAGTAGTATAATTTCCGGTTCAACGGTCAATAAACGGGCTATACACAATCTCTGCTTTATTTCTTCAGACAGACTGAGGGCAGATGCATGAAATTTGTCTTTCAGCTCTTCCCACAGCCCGACAGCCCTGAGACATCTTTCAACAATCTCATGATTTTTTTTTCTGTTATTCATGCCGTGAATCTTCAGCCCGTATACCATATTTTCGTACACCGAAAAAGGGAAGGGGTTCGGTCTCTGAAATACCATGCCGACTTTTTTCCGCAGTTCAATGATGTCTATGTCGTCAAGATTTTGTTTGTTAACGAATATGTCCCCTGTAATCTTTACATCATCGATGAGATCGTTCATACGGTTAAAACAACGGAGCAGGGTGGACTTTCCGCACCCGGAGGGTCCTATAAGTGCGGTGATTGAGTTTTGGTACACGTTGAAATCAACATCTTTCAGGGCATGAAATGTCCCGTAGGTCAAGTTCAGTTTTTTGGTGGAGAGCACAAAATTATTCATTAGCCGAATTTCCCTGATATATAATCTTCTGTCTGCTTCCGGGACGGATTGGTAAAAACCTTTTCTGTCGTGCCATACTCTATGAGTTCGCCCAGATAAAAGAAGGCGGAATAATCACTGATCCGGGCTATCTGTTTTGTATTATTGGAAACCAGTATAATGGTATAGTCTTTTTTCAGCTCACTCAGGGCGTCCTCGATCTTTGCAGTTGAGATAGGGTCAAGACCTGAACATGGTTCGTCAAGGAGAATTATCTCCGGTTTCAATGCAAGCGTTCTGGCCAGGCAGAGCCTTTGCTGCTGGCCACCCGATAGTTTCAATGCAGATATATTTAGCCTGTCTTTCATCTCCTCCCATAAAAATGCCTTTCTCAGGCTGTCTTCAACGAGTTTATTGAGTTCTTCTCTATCGCTTATCCCCTTTAAGCGGGGACCATATGCAATGTTGTCATATACTGAGCGCGGGAGAGGTATGGGAACTGCAAAGACGGTCCCGATTTGCCTTCTCAAATCGACGCCATTGACATCCCCGTTTATTATATCGATGCTGTCAATATAAACCTTACCTTCGATCCTGACGTTTTCTTCGAAGTCTATCATCCTGTTGAAGGTGGATATCAGGGTTGATTTTCCGCTGCCGGCAGGTCCCATAAAACCGGTGATTTGATTTCTGTAGACATCTATTGAAATACCTTTCAGAACTTCGTTTTTTTCGAAAAAGACTTTTAATCTTTCAACCTGTATTTTTTTGTCCATATTTTTCATGAATACTTTGAAATTACTTTGTTCATAATGTAGTAGGCAATAATATTAATTGAGAGTATGCTTAAAACAAGTATCAGCGAAGTGGCATAAGCCTTTTCCATAGAAATGCCTTCGCGGGCCAGTATATAAAAGTGAACCGCCATTGTTCTGCCTGAATCCATAAGCGATGTAGGGAGTCTGAGAGAGCTGCCCATAGTAAATATGACTGCCGCTGTTTCTCCTACCGCTCTTCCTACACTCAGCATAATGCCTGTGAGAATTCCAGGCACGGCCGAAGGAAGCACGACTTTTATTACCGTTTCCCATTTTGTAGCGCTTAAGGAATAGCTTACAATCCTTAAATTTCTTGGAACGGACTTGATTGCTTCCTCACTTGTTCTAATGATTGTCGGAAGGATCATGATTGTCAGCGTCAGAACGCCTGCCAGTAATGACCACCCCATTTTTAGTTTTATAACAAAAAATATAAAGCCGAAGAGACCGTATAGAATGGACGGGATGCCTGCAAGAGATTCTACCCCGAACCGGATAATCTTAGTAAATCGAGATTCTTTGGTATATTCTGTAAGATAAATTGCAGTGCCCACTCCTAATGGTGTTGCGAGAAGTATTGAAAGGAACACAAGGAATATGGTTCCGATTATGGAAGGAAATATACCGCCATGTCTTCCCATATCTTCGGGGGAAGAAAAGAGAAACTCGAAGCTTATGTATGGAAAGCCTTTAATGCAGATAATGGCAATAATCACTATTAATATGCCGACGGTAAAAAATGCCTGTGAACTTAAACATATGCTCATAGCTTTGTCGACTATCCTTGGATTTATCCTCATTTTAATACCCTTCTCTTTATGCCGAAGTTTGCAATATAATTAAGAATCATAATGATGACGAGGAGAACGACACCGGTTGAAAACAGACCCAGTCTGTGGTCTCCTGTGGCATAGGCAAGCTCAAGGGCAATATTTCCGGTTAATGTTCGTAAAGGATCAAGGATACTCGTTGGTATTTTAAGCGCATTGCCTGCAATCATAATAACCGCCATGGTTTCGCCAATTGCCCTGCCCATGCCAAGGATAAAGCTTGCAAGAATTCCTGATTTTGCCGAGGGCACAACGACCTTGTAGATAGTCTGCCATTTGGTGGCGCCCATGGCAAAGGAACCTTCCCTGTATGTTTTTGGAATGCTCATTATCGCATCAAATGATATACTGATTATTGTCGGCAAGATCATTACCCCAAGCACGATGGAAGTGGAAAGCAGCGAGAAACCTGAACCGCCAAGATAGTTGCGCACTAAAGGAACAATATAGATTACCCCCAGAAAACCATAAACAACCGAAGGGATTCCGGCTAACAGTTCAAGGGCCGGTTTCAAAAACATCTTCATCTTTTTACCGGAGTATTCGGAAAGATATATTGCACAGGAAAGTCCCAATGGCGCACCGATTACAAGTGCTCCGAATGTTACGAGAAATGAGGATACAATCATGGGAAATATTCCAAAAGAGCCCTTTGTAGGCGCCCATTTGAAACCTGATATTATTTTATTAAGGCCAATTTTCAGGAAGAGCGGCAACCCTTCGAAAAGAATGAAGATAAAGATAAGAAATAAAAAGAGAAGAGAAGATAATGCAAATATTGTGAGGATTGTTTTTACAAAATGTTCTTTGGTAAAACTGTTCTTTTTCATAAATCCGTCGTAATCCGGTAAATATCTCCCGTAAACCGTGAACTATATCTAATCATGTATGCTTATCAATCCTTCTTTAATTAAAATCTTCTGCCCGTCTTTTGAAAGCACATAATCGACAAATGCTTTCGAGTATTTTTGGGGCTCCCCTTTTGATAAATAAATAAAAGGCCTGATAATCTTGTATTTTTTACTTTTAATGTTTTTAAGATTCGGGACAACGTTGTCTATGGAGAGCCCTTTAACCCTGCTGTCTATAAGACCGAGTGATATGTATCCGATGGCATAGGGATCCGTTGCTACAACTTCTTTAACCGAACCGTTTGAATCCTGCACCATAATGCCGTCATCGATCTCTTCGCTTCTCATGACCAGTTCCTCAAAGGATCCGCGGGTGCCGGAACCTTCCTCTCTTGTCACTGCATCAATTTTTCTGTCAACCCACCCCAACTCCCGCCAGTTTTTTATTTTTCCACTAAAGATATCTCTGGCCTGTTTTAATGTGAGTTCACCGGTCGGATTTTTTGGATGAACGACTATGGAAATACCGTCGTAGCATATTATGATCTCTTTTAATATCATTTCTTCTTCTTTGAGCTGCCGTGATGACATTCCGATATTGACAGTATCATTCATGCAAGCCTGAACCCCTGCAGTTGACCCGCCGCCCTGTACATCTATTACATATTCGGGATGATCAACCATAAAATGTTCTGCAAGCTTTTCTGTAAAGGGCATGACTGATGTTGATCCGGCTATTGTAACGGTGTGTTTTTTGTTTGTTGTGCTTTGAGGAAAATCACAGTAGAAGGAAGACAGCAGTATTATAAAAATTAGAAAAATCGTGCTGAGGATTTTATGCATATAGGCTATTCCTCTGGGAGAGCCTTCAAGTGTCTGATTATTTTTCCTTCCACCATGAATATTACCAGTTCGGCAATATTCACGGCGTGGTCAGCCGCTCTTTCCAGGTATTTAGCAATAAAGAGCACTCTCGTCGCCCGCGTTATGGTTCGTAAATCCTGACCCATATAGGTCAGCAATTCCCGGAAAATCTGGTCAAGGAGCTGGTCAACCTTTTCATCGTCTCTTGTAACTTTCAACGCAAGCCCAACGTCTTCTTTTACGAATGCGTCGAGGCTTTCCTTTACCATCTGTTGCACAATGCTTGCCATAGTGGGTAAATCAATGTATGGCTTTAATTGTGGTTCCTTGTTTAATTCAAGAACCCGCTCGCTCACATTCACGGCAAGGTCCCCGATCCTTTCGAGGTCATAATTTATTTTGATGGCTGTGGTGATGAACCTCAAATCACGTGCTGCCGGCTGCCGGAGGGCAAGGAGTTTAAGACAAAACTCGTCAATCTCAACTTCCTTTGCATTTATGATGTCGTCATCTTCTATTACCTTTTCGGCAATCTCTGAACGACGTTCAAGGAGCGCCTTTATGGCATCCTGAAATGCCCTTTCCACAAGACCGCCTTCATAAAGAAGCCGTTCTTTCAACTCCTTAAGTTCCATATCAAAAGCCTTATAGATGTGTCCCTCCATCATTTCCATCGTATGGCCTCCTTGAGAATTTGCCCGGAAGATTATAGTAATTTTTCATGGCCAATACAAGAGAATACAGTTGGCCGTTAGCTCATAGCTGATAGCCGATATCCTTTGTTGCGAACTATGAGCTACGAGCCATGAACCGGATTAATATTGATTAAATGGACAATTTGGGCTATTTTTAAAACAATTTTAATGACGGGACAATAGAGGTAACAGCAATGATCGAAAAGACTTTGAAGGATGTAAAAGGTTTAATACGTGTTTCCAGTGGAGAAGCTCCGCCGGATTTAATTGTAAAAGATGCGGAGATTCTGGATGTTTTCAGCGGCAGTATTTATAAAGGAAACATATGGGTCTATAAGTCATGGATAGCCTATGTCGGGGAGAAAGAGCCTTTTACAGGAGATGAAACGCTTATCGTTGACGCTAAAGATTTTGTTGCTGTACCGGGTTATATAGATGCCCACGGGCATGCAGACCTTTTTTATAATCCATCAACCTTCGGGGATTTTGTGGTAACGAGGGGAGCTACAACGGTATTTTCGGATGCCCATGATATGGTAAATTCAATTGGCGTAGCCGGATTTATCGAGGTTCTGAAAACAAGCGATAAATTTGCTGTAAAGTTTTTGTGGGGTGTGCCTGCAGCGTATCCTCCTTATCCTGAAATTGAAGGTGGAGAACTTTTTTCCATTCATGATATCTGGAAACTTTTTTCAAATTACAGGGAGTGTGTTTCCATCAGTGAATTGTCGCCGTATGCAAGGATATTGGATAACGAAGACAGTATCCTTGAAAAAATACTTATCGCAAAGTCTTTGTCAAAGAATGTTGAGGGACATACACTCGGCGCTTCCTATGATAAGCTCAATACCTTTATTGCAGCAGGGATTACCTCTTGTCACGAATCGATCCGGGGATCCGATTTGCGGAACAGGGTCCGCCTCGGATTATATACGATGGTCAGACACAGTTCGATCAGGAGCGATTTTGAAAAACTCTGCCCTGTAATTAATGAACTGCCCAAGGATTCCATGATGCTTGTTTCTGACGGCACCTTTGCAGACGACCTGTTGAAAAAAGGATATATGGATTTTGTTATAAAAGAGGCGATCAATTTCGGCCTCGACCCTATTGATGCAATTAAAATGTCCACCCTGAACCCTGCCAGGTATTTCCGTCTGGATTGTGAGGTCGGAAGCATCACTCCCGGTAGGATTGCAGACATTTTGCTCCTTGAAGACCTCAGAAAGCCAACACCGATAAAGGTTATCGAGAAGGGAAGGGTGGCGGCTGAGACAGGCGAATTAAAAGTGAAATCAGCCCCATTCCCTGAAATAGGAAATATGTATAATCCGTTTGTCTTTAAAAATATTGAGAAACATGAATTTTTAATCGAATGGAAAGGTGAAGAGACGATTCCTGTTATTGATATTATGGACAGGACGGTTACAAGGAGAATTGATATGCCGGTTTTTCCGGATGGGAAAAGCATAATGTCCCAGAGAGATAATGATATAAGAAAAATTTTCTATACCAGAAGGGAAGAGAAGAAATGGGGCAGGGGATTTGTGCGTGGAATCGGAGCAGACATCGGCGGCTTTGCCTCTTCGATTGCACACGAAACACATGGTTTGCTCGTTGCGGGTTTTGACGATGCGGATATGCTGCTTGCAGCCAATACAGTCCTGAACATGGGCGGTGGAATTGTGCTTGCAGACAAAGGCAGCGTGTTGTATGTTCTACCCCTTCCAAACGGCGCCACAATGTCAAGCTTGTGCATGAGAGAGCTTGCCGAAGAGTTATGTAAAGGCAATAATGTTTTTAAAGAGAAAGGCAGTAAACTCGACAATCCTTTGTGGACAATAGGTTTTCTGACCTTGACTTCCATAATCGAATTGAGGCTTACCGTTTCCGGCGTGTATGATGTAAAGAAGGGGAAGATTATATTTTGAAGAAGAAAAAACTTCCTTTCTACCTCATTTTATTGGTAATCCTGTCGCTTTGTTTTATGGCGGTGGGATATGCCCTTTACGTTATCAAGGATATTCCCTCAGTCCAAGTCCTGAAGCACCTTGAGAACAAACCTGAAAGCAGTATTCTTGGCGTAAACGACCAGCTCGTTTACCTTATTGTTCCCGATAACAGAATTTTTGTTCCCTACAGCAAGATACCTAAGCATGTAAGATCAGCCTTTCTCGCTGCCGAGGATGCCGATTTTTTTAACCATGGCGCTATTGAGTTTCAGGGTCTGATAAGGGCGCTATTGAAAAATGTCATTTATGGAAAGGTTGTTCAGGGAGGCAGCACTATAACCCAGCAGGTCATAAAAACTCTCATTTTAGGGCCTGAGAGGAGTATGTTAAGAAAGGCAAGAGAGGCCATCCTTGCTTATAAACTGGAAAAGTATTTGACGAAAAAAGATATCCTCAATCTTTATTTGAATAACATATATATGGGGCACGGAGTTTACGGGGTCGAGGCTGCATCACAGGTCTATTTTGGAAAACACGTCTGGGAGATTACAAGGGCAGAAGCAGCCCTCCTTGCCGGGATTGTGCAGGCGCCGTCCAGAAACACACCCAAAAGACACCCGGGAAACGCAAGGGCAAGACAGGAGTACGTTATTGATCAGATGTTTGAAAAAAACATGATAAACGAGAAAACCAAAAAGGAAATGTTAAATGAGAGGATAGCAATAAGGGAAGACAACGGGGTTTTCACCGATACTTATTTCAAGGATTTTGTATTTCAGTATGTGGAAGAAAAGTACGGGAAAGGTGTTTTTTCCCGTAAAAAGTTGCAGGTATATGCAACCGTAGACCCGCAATTTCAGAGATTGGCAGAAGATGCCGTCAAAAGAGGTTTGTCGCAGTATGAGCAGAGAAAGGGTGAATACACTGTTGCGTACCGCCTTGAAAAGAGGAAGTGGGATAGTTTTACGAGAACAGAGGATAGAGACCTTAAGCTCTCTAAGCTTTCACCGGGGAAAACATACAATATTCTCATATCGGAAAAAACAAAAGGCGGATATGCTGTTTTTACCGGGAAAGAAAAGGGCATTCTTGCTATGGATGATTTTCCGTATAAGCCGGGAGACGTTGTAAAGGGGATATACGGCGGGACAGATAAGAAAAAGATACATACATTCCAGCCTGTCAGGGTTATGAAGGTTGAAGGTGCACTATTGACTATGGATGTAAATAACGGGTATGTGCTGGCCATGGTTGGAGGGAGGGATTTTGAAAAAAGCCCATACAACAGGGCGGTTTCAGCTAAATTGCAGTCGGGCAGTGCATTTAAGCCTTTTATTTACGTTACTGCGCTGAAAAAAGGTTACGATATTGATTCCTTGATTGCGGACGAACCGAGGACTTATCCGGGTGGCCCTGGTGGAGCCTGGACGCCAAGGAATTACGATGGAAAATATGAAGGGCAGATTACCATAAGGGATGCCGTTGCTTATTCAAAGAATGCCGCTACGGTGAGTTTGCTTGCAGATATCGGAGTCGGCGCTGTGAAAGAAACGGTGGCCGGGCTTGGTATAAATACGGAATTGCCGAATAACCTTTCTATTGCCCTTGGTTCATCAAACTTGACGCTCCTTGACCTTGTGAAGGGTTTTTCAGCCTTTGCAAACGGCGGGTACAGGGTAAAGCCCCTTATGATTCGAAAGATTACGGATGGAGACGGGAATATCCTTGAAGAGAACGGGGTTGAGAAAGAAAGGGCAATACCTGAGGAAATAGCGCAGAAAATGAATATTTTACTCAAAGGGCCAACCGAATATGGAACCGCAAAAGGTGCCTCAAGGATAGGTTTTCCTGTTGCCGGCAAAACAGGCACCACAAGTAATTACTACGATGCCCTCTTTATCGGTTATTCCCCTCACATCGCAACAGGCGTATGGGTCGGGTTCGATGCCCGGACGACCCTTGGAAAAGGTGAGAGCGGTTCACGGGTTTGCCTGCCCATATGGATGAATTTTATGGCCTCTGCCTTGAGGCGGTATCCGCCCGATGATTTTGGCGCACAACCCGAGCCGCCGGCGGCCTTAGAACCACGGTCAACCATAGAGCCGCCGTCAGAAACAGGAAGATGATGAGAATTGCGAAATGAGAATTGCGGAATGCGACATGAAAGGCGAGAAGATGATACTATAAGACAATGGTTTTTGATGCGCGTTGCGTTTTTCGAGATTAGCGTTTTAATGAAGGCTTTCAAGTGAATATTGAGTACACGAAAGAGAGGGCGATACGGCTTCTGAGGGTTGAAGGCGTTGATTTGGAAAGCCTTTATAGAGAGGCCGATTCCGTTCGCCGTAAGAATATGGGAGATGATGTATTCATACGGGGGATTGTCGAATTCTCAAACATGTGCGCAAACAACTGCCTCTACTGCGGCATCAGGGCGTCCAACAAGAATGTCAAACGTTACACCATGGGTGCCGATGAAATTCTTGATGCGGCATATGCAATGGCGGGGAGCCTGCAGTCGACAATCGTACTTCAATCCGGCGAAACCCCCGGCTTAAAAGACGAGGAGCTTGGAGAGGTCATTAAAAGAATTAAAAGGGAAACGACTCTTGCTGTAACCGTATCGGCAGGCAACCGTCCGTATGAGACGTACCGTTACTGGCGTGAATGTGGCATGGACCGTTATCTTTTGAGGTTCGAAACAAGCGACCCTGCGCTTTATGATAAGTTGCACCCGGGTTCTACCCTGGCAGAACGCTTGAAATGCCTCTATTCCTTGCAGAGTCTTAATGTTCAGACGGGGAGCGGATTTATGATAGGTGTGCCGGGAGAAACTATTGAAATGCTGGCAGACAACATTCTTCTTTGTCGTAAGCTTGACCTCGACATGATCGGGATAGGCCCTTACATCCCTCACCCTCGGACCCCTTTGGGAAACGAAAAGAACGTTTATAACGGCAATCCGGAAATATTCTTTAAAGCTGTTGCCGTATTGAGGATTTTCAATCCGGATGCCCATATACCGGCAACAACGGCCTTTGATGCAGTCTTTCCGGGAGAGGGGAGAAACCTTGCGCTTCAGAGGGGTGCAAATATTTTTATGCCTAACAATACACCGGTAGCATACAGAAAGGATTATTTGTTATATCCCGGGAAACCCGGTGTTGACGAATCCCCCGACCAGAGTTTAAATGCCGCTGTGCTGAGAATCGAATCGCTGGGGAGGGCTGTCGGAAAAGGCCCCGGACATTCGATAAAGAGTGCTGATAAATGCAGGATTAGGAGTTAGGGAGCCCGGATTATGGATTATTTTTTTTAATCCTTAATCCCAATCTTCTGCGCATCACGACGGTTTGCTTAAGGGCAACCCGACACCGTTTCTAATGACGTATCCGGGCTTAATTCACGTTTGCAAATCCCAACAAGTCAACTACAAATAGAGATCGCGTTCTCCATTTTCAAGCCTTTTAAGCCTGTCCTCTGTCTCTTTCCGTATTTTGGGGTTTGGGATCATGTGCAGATGATTCCGGATCGTTTTTTCGCCGAGCCTTTTTGTTTTGTCTGAGGCATAATCGAGCAGGAACTCCTTAAAAGTAAGGATTGCATTCGGCTGGCAGATGTTCTGAATCTCGCCGGATTTTGCCAGCGGCATAAACCGGTCGCCTGTTCGGCCTTTACGGTAGCAAGCGGTACAGAAGCTTGGTATGTACCCTGAGGTGCATACACTCTGGAGCACCTCATCGGTACTGCGCCGATCTTCTATCTGGAATTGGCCATTGGCTTCCGCCTGGCCTTTTTCAATATCTTTGTGGTATCCGCCCACGCCCGTACAGGAGCCTGCGCTTAGCTGCGAGATGCCGAGAGACAGAATTTGATCCCTGAATTCAGCAGGCTCACGGGTGGATAAAATCATTCCCGTATAAGGAACAGCAAGGCGGATAACGGCGATAAGCTTTTTGAAATCGTTATCGCTTGCCAGATACGGGAAGGTTGTGAGATTTACGCCGGTTGCCGGGCGCATTCTCGGTACGGAAATAGTATGGCAGCCGACGCCGAAGCGTTCTTCAAGGTGCAGGGAGTGAAAAAGCAGTCCTAAAACCTCGAATTTGAAATCATAAAGACCAAATAGAACCCCGAAGCCGACATCATCGATCCCGCCTTCCATAGCCCTGTCCATGGCGGTTGTGTGCCAGTCATAATCTTTTTTCGGTCCTGAAGGGTGCATCTTTGCATAAGTGGGCCGGTGATAGGTTTCCTGAAAGAGTATATATGTTCCGATGCCGGCTTCTTTCAATTTCCGGTAGTTTTCTACCGTAGTTGCGGCAATGTTTACATTTATCCGCCGGATACTGCCCGTCTGTTCTTTTACTTCGTAGATTTTTCGTATTGAATCCAGAACATAATCAAGCGGACAATTATTAGGGTCTTCCCCTGTCTCTAACGCGATCCTTTTGTGGCCCATTGCTTCAAGCGCCACAACCTCCAGTTCTATTTCCTCCGGATTTAAACGACGACGGTTTATCCTGTTGTCAATGCGATATCCGCAGTAAACACAGTTGTTGATACAATAGTTGCTTATATAGAGAGGCGCGAAGAAGACGAGCCTTTTACCGTAAATCTTCTCTTTTACTTCATGTGCCGCTTCATACATTAATTCCGTGATCTCATTACTGTTGTTTTGCAGTAGAACAGCCGTTTCGTAGGGGGTTAGCCCTTTTGCATCTTTCCCCTTTTCAATAATCCGGCGGGCTTTATCGTTTGTTGTTGTTTTTGCCTGATCTAATAAGGAATGGATGTTTTGTTCATCAATAAAATCTGCTTTCATAAAGGCCTCCGTCGCTAAATATATTACCTGCCGCGGGAAAAGTAAAGGATTAGTCGAAATTTTGTCTATTCGAGAATCTGCTGTACTTCGGGGAATGGGGCAAGGGCACGCTTCAGGATGCCGAGCAGGTATGCGATAATGACGCCATAATTAACGATTGGTATACCTGCCTGCTGGGCGGTTACGAGACGGTGGAGCATTTCCTTGCGGTTTATCATGCATGCCCCGCAATGAATAATCAATTTGTAATCATGCAAGCCGGGCGGGAGTTCAGGACCGCTGGCCCACTTAAAATCGAGTGGCCCGCCGACAACCTGCTGGAGCCACCTGGGGATTTTCACGGTTCCTATGTCATCTTCAACCCTGTGGTGGGTGCATGCCTCTGCAACAAGGACCTTATCGCCGGGCGCCAGACTTTCTACAGCTTTGGCGCCTTCTACAAGGGCTTTAAGGTTGCCCTTGAAGCGGGCAAAGAGGATCGAAAAGGATGTCATGAGCACGTCTTTTGGGGTGTCTGCCGCAACTTTTAAAAAGGCTTGTGAGTCGGTGACAACAAGGCGGGGTTTGCCCTTTAAATTTGCAAGTGCTGCCTTTAATTCCCTTTCTTTCACAACAAGGGCTATGGCGTCGTTGTCTAATATATCACGAATTGTTTGCACTTGCGGGAGAATCAATCTTCCCTTAGGTGCAGCGAGGTCAATAGGCGTAACAAGCACAACTGTGTCTCCCGGCGAAATCAAATCTCCCAGTATCGTAGGCGACATCCAGTCTTTCGGGGCAGACTTGATCATTGCCATCTTGAGTTCATGGATTCCCTGACGTGTTAAGGCGCTCACCGGGATGACGGGCAGGTTTAACCGGCCGCTCAAATCCTGTATAGATACTTGGGGATAGAGGTCAATCTTGTTGACTACACCTATGACAGGTACTTTATTTTCATTTGCACGTCTTATGACATCTTTTTCATGTGCCCCGACTCCCGCCGCCGGATCGATAACAAGCAAAAGCAGGTCTGTCTTTACGAGGACAGCGAATGCCTTTTCCATTCTTAGAGCCCCCAGCCGGCCTATATCATCGATCCCTGCAGTATCGATGAGTACAACGGGGCCGATCGGAAGTATCTCCATCGATTTATATACGGGGTCTGTGGTTGTGCCCGGGATGTCCGACACAATGGCAATATTTTGGTTCGTTAATGCGTTGATCAAGCTTGATTTGCCGGCATTGCGGCGGCCGAAGATTGCAATGTGCAACCTGCTTCCACGGGGTGTTTGATTAAGCGTCGTATCCGTCAAATGATTAACCTCTCTTTTTCTGTTTTAGTTTTTGAGATCCGGCTATACCCGGTCTCGTAAGCTCGCGGGGCGTAAATATCAGATCAAGCTCTTCCGGGGTGAACAACCCATCCTCGATAGCTGCCGCGCGAATAGTTTTGTGCTCTGAGGCAGCCTTTCCGGCCAATTTTGCTGTCCGGTCATATCCGATATACGGGGCGAGGGCGACGGCAAGACAAAGGCTTTCTTCAAGCCATTGCTTGCAGCGGTCTGTGTTGGCCCTGATGCCTTCTATACAATGGGTGCGAAAGACGGCAACCGTATTAATAAGTATCTTAAGGGCGTTGATAAGGTTAAAGGTAACGAGCGGCAGAAAGGCGTTCAGTTCAAGCTGTCCGGAGAATGCTGCCAGCGTGATTGCCTGATCGCAGCTTATTACCTGAAATGCCACCTGGGTAACCATCTCTGTGATCACAGGATTTACTTTACCCGGCATAATAGAGGAACCTGCCTGCAAACGGGGCAGGGAGATTTCTGCCGGTCCGCCCTTTGGTCCGGCAGAAAGAAGCCTTAAATCACCGGCTATCTTGGCTAGATTGACTGATGCGGCTTTAATCAACCCGGACACCTCAACGAAGACGTCGGCGTTTTGTGTCACATCAACCATATTTTCTGCCCGGGCAATGCCGAGACCGGTAATATTCTGCAATTCTTCAATTGCTGTGTAAATGTATTCGCGATCGGCATTAAGACCGGTGCCTATAGCTGTACCGCCAAGATTAACCTGTCTTAAACGTTCTTCTACTTTAAAGAGTCGCCATCTGTCCCGTGCAATGGCCTCTGCATAGGCGCCAAACTCCTGTCCCAGCGTAATAGGCACTGCGTCCTGCATTTCGGTACGGCCGAGCTTCACTATACCGGCAAACTCGGTCTCCTTTTTCTGAAAAGCACCCTGAAGCTGTGCAATTACTTCACTTAAATGAATAACAAGCCGTACGGCTGCTACTTTAAGCGCAGTCGGGTAAACATCGTTTGTCGATTGGGAGAGATTCACGTGTTCCAACGGATCGACCAGATGGTAGTCTCCTTTTCTGCCGCCGAGGATTTCAATAGCCCTGTTGGCAAGGACTTCATTCATATTCATATTTGTGGAAGTGCCGGCCCCGCCTTGAAAGGCGCCTACAACGAACTGGTCCGAAAATTTGTCATTCCGGATTTCCCTGGCAGCTTCAATAATTGCGTTTCCAATCTTTAAATCAAGAAGTTTAATATGAATATTTGCAAGGGTGCAGGCCTCTTTTACCTCCGACAGAGCACGAATAAATTCCCGGGGTACCTTGAATGGCGATATGGGAAAATTATTCACTGCCCGAAGGGTGTGGATGCCATAATAGGCATCTGCAGGTACCTGCATTTCCCCCAGGAAATCTTTTTCTATACGGTATACAGACATGGTTATATTTTATAAACCCTGTTCGCAAAAGAAGCAAGAAAACATTGAAACCGGGCGACAGCAGACCGGAATATTGCTGTCCGGCGAGCTTCGAAAGCCATTTCCGGTTCTTCTCCGGTTTTTGTCTTGTAGCAACAAGGCTTCGTTCCTTTTCTCATAACTCAATGGCAACGATATTTTCCGTGAATTTTCCTGCATCAGGGGTAACAGCAAATTTTACTGATTTGGCCATGCCGGTATCATAGGAGTAGACTTTTTTTGGGAGATTTTAACTGTTCTTTGGGTTTAAAGTAGAACCTGTCCGCAACAGATACGAGAAATGCCTCGGAGAGATGCTTCACATAATTTTTTACCGTATGGATGCCCCTGAAATCGAGTATTTTTTTAATCTTGCAAATGTCATCGCGGGAAAGAGAAAAATATTTTTGGTGAATCGGCAAGAACATTCGCCGGCTGAAGATGTAAATATGTTATAGTCGGATGAGCAGGAATGGTTAATGACATTTCCAAACAGGGATACGGTATGAATCGATATCCTCTTCCATTTTGGAGCCTCTCCGCAACCGACCTTCTTCGGCAGCTCCAGACAACTTTAAAAGGTCTGACCGATGAAGAGGCCCGGCAACGACTTTCACGTTACGGAGCAAATCTCCTGAAGCCGAAAACGAGATCGGACATGCTTACCTTACTGCTTTCACAGTTCAAGAGCCCTATTATTCTCATTCTTTTGTTTGCAGCGCTACTGTCTTTTATTGTGCACGATCGTGCTGATGCCCTTATTATTATTGCAATTGTCTGCATCAGCGGTCTTCTCGGCTTCTGGCAAGAACGCGGGGCGGCAGATGCAATTGAGAAATTACTTGCTATAGTTCAGATAAAAACAAAAGTTCTTCGCGATGGAGTTTCCGAGGAGATCTCTGTTGAAAAGATTGTACCGGGAGATATTGCAGTGCTCGAAGCAGGCGACGTTATCCCCGGAGATTGTCTGATTCTCGAATCGAAGGATCTCTTTGTCGACGAAGCGACCCTTACAGGTGAAACATACCCGGTAGAAAAAGCCGGGTCCGTACTGCCCATAGATACGTCTCTCGGTCAAAGGACCAATGCATTGTTGATGGGAACCCACGTGATAAGCGGCAGCGCACTGGCTTTAGTTATAAACACCGGTAAGGAAACCGAATTCGGCAAAATTTCCGAGCGACTGAAACTCAGGCCGAAGGAAACCGATTTTGAACATGGAACGAGGAAATTTGGCTATTTTCTCATGGAGGTCACTCTCGTACTGGTAATTTGCATCTTTGCCATCAATGTATATCTGGCGCGCCCTGTTCTGGAATCTTTCCTTTTTTCTTTGGCACTTGCAGTCGGGTTGACCCCGCAGCTGTTGCCGGCGATTATCAGCATCAATCTTGCCCATGGCGCCAAAAAAATGGCCCGGGATAAAGTCATCGTCAAAAGGCTTGCATCTATTGAGAATTTCGGCAGCATGGACATACTCTGTTCAGATAAAACCGGTACCTTGACTGAAGGCATGGTACACATACATTCGGCCCTTGATGTAAAAGGTGTTCCAAACGATAAAGTCCTTCTCTATGCATATATCAATGCCTTTTATGAGACAGGTTTTGCAAACCCGATAGATAGCGCAATCCGAACCCATCGGACCTTTGACCTATCGGGCTATGATAAGTTCCAGGAAATTCCTTACGATTTTCTCCGCAAGCGGTTGACTATAGCGGTTTCACATGCCGATACCCATCTGTTGATAACCAAGGGCGCCTTGACGAATATACTTGCTGTCTGCTCGTCAGCAGAAACTACAGCCGGAGAGATTGTGGACATTGCTGTGATACGGGAACAGATCCAACAGCATTTTCAAGAGTTCAGCTCTGAGGGTTTCCGTACTCTGGGCGTTGCATACAGGGATGTGGGCGGTGAATTGCACATCAGCAAAGACCATGAGGCAGGTATGACGTTCTTAGGATTCCTTGTGCTCTTCGACCCGCCTAAGTCCGACATCGCCGAGACCATTGGCAACCTTAAGAAGCTTGGCATTTCGCTTAAAGTTATTACCGGAGACAATCACTTCGTCGCTTCTTATGTCAGCGGGCAGATGGGACTATCAAGCGCAGGAATTCTCACAGGCCCGGACATTCACCGGATGAGCGATGACGCGCTGCTCAAGTCCGTGCACGATGTGGACGTCTTTGCGGAAATTGAGCCGAATCAGAAAGAAAGGATTATCCTTGCCTTTAAAAAAGCGGGCAATGTGGTTGGGTATATGGGGGATGGCATCAATGATGCCTCTGCACTTCATGCTGCCGACGTCGGCATTTCCGTTGACAGTGCGGTAGATGTTGCCAAGGAGGCGGCTGATATCGTTTTACTCGAAAAGGATCTCGGCGTTCTTGTGCAGGGAGTGCGGGAAGGGAGGAAAACCTTTGCCAACACGTTGAAGTATGTGTTTATGGCAACGAGCGCCAATTTTGGCAACATGTTCAGTATGGCCGGGGCCTCTCTCTTTTTACCTTTTCTCCCATTGCTGCCAAAGCAGATTCTACTTACCAATCTCATGACTGATTTTCCTGAGATGACCATCGCCACAGATAGTGTGGATAGCGAAATGGTCGACCATCCCAGGTGGTGGGATATTAAGGCAATTCGTAAGTTTATGATTACCTTCGGCATTGTGAGTTCCGTCTTTGACTATCTTACCTTCGGTGCGCTCATGTTCATTCTTCGGGCAACGCCCGATCAATTCAGGACCGGCTGGTTCCTGGAATCCGTCATTTCAGCCTCTTTGATTGTCCTTGTTATCAGAAGCCGAAAACCATTTTTCAAAAGCAGGCCGGGAAAATATCTCTTAGCGGCAACCCTGCTCGTGGCCTTCGCAACGTTGATAGTACCGTTTACGCCACTTACAGCCCTTTTTGGTTTTCAACCTCTGCCGCTCTCATTTTTTCCTATGTTGGGAGCAATTGTGGTGTTGTACATTGTCGCAGCGGAGATGGTAAAAAAGGTCTTCTACAAGAGGGTCACCCATTAGAGGGCACCCTGTCAAGAGAAAATATTCCCCCAACGCAAAAAAAGTTTCTTTTTTGCAGGGTGACATACCTACACGCCAAACCATCCCTTTCTGACCTCCTTTTCCACATCCGT